>ERZ795046.5-NODE-5-length-286391-cov-19.957396_pt1 | contig 286391 bp, 310 predicted proteins | sample MGYA00375130_ERZ795046 | MGnify/ENA primary metagenome ERZ795046 (study PRJEB30175, sample SAMN05720202) | activated sludge metagenome | isolation source: anaerobic digester from wastewater treatment plant | place: Japan | collected 2015-05-15 ... | reverse complement strand
TGTGCTGTACTTGTGTTTTATTTTTACAGTTGAAATGTACCTCTCTCTCTGGTGTGCTGTACTTGTGTTTTATTTTTACAGTTGAAATGTACCTCTCTCTCTGGTGTAATATTTTTTTGCATAATTTTAATAAAAAGTTTTATGTAAGATTGTTTATGAAAAGTTACACTTGCAATAGAACTAATAATTTAATGTATTTTAAATTCATGGGGGTGTGGTGTTAGATCATTTTGATTTTATAAGTATATCATAAGGGGATCTAAAATTTTATTAGAAGTGATATCATGAACGTTTTCGATGAATTGGGGAGTAGGAAGTCAGTTTTCAAGGATAAAAGGTTTTTGGATCATAGGTTTCTGCCTGATAAGTTACCTCATCGTGAAGAACAGATAATGGCTATAGCAAAGTATTGGGTGGAGGCGCTTAAGGGTGTTACACCACCAGATATTACCATTTATGGGAAGACTGGGACTGGTAAAACTGCAGTGGCTAAATTTGCCATGAAACAGCTTAAAGAGGCCTCTAAGGATTATGATGTGAATGTGAGAACGGAGTATATACGTTGTACAGATTATACTACTGAGTATCAGGTTTTGGCAAGATTATGTCAACAGTTTGGAAAGGATGTGCCTTATCGTGGATGGACAAAGGCGGAAGTTATAAACACTTTCAGAAGTCTTTTTAAAAGGAATGTTTTTGGACAGGATCTTATACTTATTGTGGTGCTTGATGAGGTAGATATTTTGCTTAAAAATGATGGTGATGGTCTCTTGTATACTTTGACGCGTACTGATAATGTGTCGATACTTTCAATTAGTAATTATGTAGACTTTAAAAAGTTTATAAAGCCTAGGGTTAGGAGTAGTTTGAGAGATCGGGAGATTGTTTTCCCACCTTATGCAGCGCCACAATTGTTTGATATACTCAATGAGCGTTCCAAATTGTCATTCAAGGAAGGGGCTCTTGAAGACGATGTTATACCATTATGCGCGGCTTTAGCGGCTAAAGAGGAGGGTGATGCTCGTTATGCTCTTGACCTTCTGAGGACCGCTGGGGAAATAGCGGATGAGCAAGGTTCTAATATTGTTATAGGGGACTTTGTAAGGGACGCGAAGGATTATATCGAACATAACAAGGTTACGGATATTATTATGACGCTTCCGAGTCAGCAACAGAGGGTATTGGAGGCCATACTCCATCTTACTAAGCGTGATGAGGAGATATCATCTGGGAGGCTTTATGAGGTTTATAAGAGGATATCACAGGGAGATGCTGTCTCTTATAGACGAATATTTGATTTTGTTAACGAATTAGAAATGTTAGGGCTCATATCTACTAATACTATTTCAAAGGGTAGGGGTAAAGGTAGAACTAATATTATAAAGTTGCAATGTGATACATCCATCCTTGAAAATGCTCTTTGGATGTGAAATTTATTTTATAAGCGCTTTTAGAAGGGCCATTCTCACTGGCATTCCATAGAATGCTTGTTGGAAATATTTACACTGTGGCATGGCATCCACATCAACTGATATTTCATCTACGCGGGGTAGTGGGTGCATTACTATTAAATCTTTCCCATTTAACATTTTGGCGTTTATTTGATAGGCGCCTTTGATCCTGGAGTATTCTTCTGGGTCTGGGAATCTTTCTTTTTGTATCCTTGTCACATAAAGTACGTTAACATGGTCTATGATATCTGTGATCTTAGTGGTTTCGTGGATAGTTATTTTATGTTCTTTTAGGTCGTGGATTATGTCACGTGGCATTTTAAGTTCTTTTGGTGATATGAATACCATGTCAACATTAAACATGGCAAGTGCGTATGCGAGGGAGTGGACTGTCCTACCATATTTAAGATCGCCAACTAGAGCTACTTTTAAACCCTCTATTTTATTAAATATTCTTTTCATTGTGTAAAGGTCGAGGAGTGTCTGTGTTGGGTGCTGGCCTGCTCCATCTCCTGCGTTTATGACTGGTATATCTATAATGTCTGAGATGTAGCGGGCTGCTCCTTCAGCGTTGTGTCTTATTACGATTGCATCAGCGTAGCATGCAACTACTCTTGCAGCGTCTGCTAGTGTTTCGCCTTTAGCGGCTGAACTTTCAGCGGCTTCTGAAAATCCTATTACGCTTCCTCCTAGTCTTTTCATTGATGCTTCGAATGAGAGTCGTGTTCTGGTTGAGGGTTCATAAAACATCATGCCTAGTATTTTACCTGATAGGATCTTTGAGGTTTTTTGGGAGCGGGCGATGGGCTCCATTTTTTCTGCTTCTTTTAATATGAGTTCTATATCTTCTTTTGTGAAATCTTTTATTGATATGACATTTTCTAGTTTGAAGCCCAAGTTAATCACCTTATATTTTTCTGGTGAATGTTAGGTAGCCTGTATGTCCAATCATCCGTGTTCGTGGTCTTGTACCTTTCCTTTTTACTTCTATTTCCCTTGTGACAACTTCGAGGGTTTTTATCTCTTTAAATCCGCATTTTTTAGCTTTCTTGTGGATGATTTTAATGGGTTCTATGTATGGGGTGTAGAATACGATCCATCCACCATCCTTTAGCGCGTTCTTGGCGTTTTCTATGATCTCCCATGATCTTGGGAGGTCTAGGAATATGAGGTCTAGGTTTTTTTCTCCTATACCTTCTTTTATATCTTTATTTTTGAGTGTTATGTTTTTCATCCCAGATTCTTCTATATTCTTTTTTGCCAGTGCTGCGAAGTCTTCTCTTATCTCATAGGTGTAGACTTTTCCCGTGTCGCCAACTATATTTGAAAGGGTGATTGCAACACTCCCTGAACCCGTGCCTGCATCTAGGACGCGCTGACCGCTCCCGAGGCCTGTGTATGCAATTACTGTTCCTATGTCTTTTGGTAGTATGATGGATGATTTTCTTTCCATTAATTCTATGAAGTCGTTGATATTGGCTTTTATAACCTTGAATTCTTTTCCAAGGTGTGTTAGTAGTTTATCTCCTGGGATGCTCTTTTTTATTTTTTCTTTTTTTATCATCCCCAGGTCGCTTTGGAAGTCTTTGTCTTCTGGGGGGATGTACTTTTTGCCTCTTTCATCTATTAGGATTTTCAACTGATCACCCTTCGAATTTGGAGTCTAGGACTTTACGTATTTCACGTGCTATCTTTTCACCTATTCCCTCCACTTTTTTCAGTTCTTTTTCTGAGGCGTTTACCAAGTTTTTTATTGTTTTGAAATGTTTGAGGAGTTTTCGCGCGTTCACAGAACCTATATGTGGTAGTGATTCTACAATGAATAATTGTCTTTCTTTCAAGGTTAATGGTTTTTTCTCTGTTCTTATTTGTATCTCTACTTTTTCTTTTGATTGTTCGCGGATTGCTATCCTTTTTATCATGGCCGCCGTATCTTCTGGTGATCTTGTTGGGATTATGGGTATTTCGAAGTCTACTGCAATGGATGCTATAGCTCCTCTTATGGCGTTTGGGTTTATGAATGTTGAGTAGAGGTCTTCGCCTTCTAGGATCATGATAGGTTTTTTAAATTCTCTTACGAGTTCCCTTGCTTGTTTGTAGAGTCTTTTGTCAATGAGTGAATTTATGAAGTCTTTTGTTGTTTTTCTTTCAATGGCAACTTCTTCACTTACTTGGTAGTCTGCAACTGCCATGGGTTTTATGATTGTTTTTACATCCATTTTACTTAGTTCTCTTAAAACGCGTGAATTAATTTCTCTGGAGTCTGCATATACGATGCATTCACCTTTTCGGGTTTTTTGATGCGCGGTATCTGATTTTATATCTAGTTTTATGTTTTTTGCCTTTTGGAGGTGTTTTTTCATTTTATTTTCTTTGCGTATACTTGACCAGTAGTATGCTTCGTCTCGGGTTTTTTCTGTTATCATCACCATCATGCGACCCATTTTTTTCCGTCCTGTGCGTCCACGTCTTTGTATCATCCTTATTTCTGATGGGACTGGCTCGTATAGGATTACGAGGTCGACTGCTGGTATGTCCATTCCTTCTTCCGCCACGCTGGTGGAAACAAGGACGTCATATTCTCCTATTCGGAATGCTTTTATGATTTCCTTCTGTTCTTTTTGTGTCAGGCCTTTTGTCCCTGTTCTGGTGCCTTGACCGTAGAATTTAGCGGCTTTTATTCCTTCTTCTGTGCATTTTTTGTATATTTGTTCTACTGTGTCTCTGAATTGTGTGAATACGATGATTCTTTTCACTTTTTCCTTTTTAAGTTCCTTTTTAAGTATTTTCATTAGTTTATCCAGTTTTGGATGTTCTATTCCTCTCCTGTAGGCTCTTCTTGTTTCTATTATTGCACGTGAAAAGTTTGGGTCTGCTATGAGGCTTTTGGATGCTCTTGTACTCTTTTTTTGCAATCTTAGGAAATATTGGTGGAGTGTGCTTATACCCTGTGTCTCTAGCAGTTCTATGGCGTGTTCAATGTTGATTGCCGCGGCCAGCAATGATATGGCCATGTAGTATTTTTTTGACGGGTTTGTGGTTCTCGCGAGTCTGTTTTGGACTTTTCCTCTGGCTTTTAGCAGATCTTTTTTTGTTATGGTCAGTGTTGGTATGATTTGGAGGTGTTTTAGCATTTTTAGTCTGTGTTTGCGGGCTTTTTCCAAGTGTTTTTTTATGTTTTTTAGGGTGTCTCCCATTTTAACTTTTATCCATTCTATTTCTATGGGGTTGAAATATGGTGAGACGTCTGGATCATCTTCTGTTTTTATGATAATTTCTTTTATGAAGAGGTTTTCGCATACGTTTTCTATTTTTTCTTTTTCAAAACCTGGGGATGCTGTTAGTCCTAGTATGAGTGGGTTTTTGGCTTCTTCATGGTAACGTGATGCAAGGTATACGTATGAGTATGATCCGATGGCATGGTGGCATTCATCGAAAACGAGTAGTGAAACGTCTTTAAGATTGTATCTGCCATTTATTATATCGGATTCAACTGTTTGGGGTGTTGCACATATTATTCTGGATTCTTTCCAACGTTTAATTCGTTCTGTGGGGTTGATGGCGCCTGTTATGGATGTGCAGGGTGCCATTAAGAATTCGTGGAAGCTGTCTTCATGTTGTATTGTGAGTGGTTTGCTTGGGGCGAGAATTAAAACTTTTGATTTTTTATATTTTTGTAGTCGTTCAGCAGCTACTAGTGCAGCGATAACGGTTTTACCTAGGGCTGTTGGGGCCACTATCATTGAATTGCCTTTTTTGAGGACGTTTGCTGCAATTTTTTGCTGGTATAACCGGGCTTCGATTTTTTCTGGTTTTATGAGAGGGTGTTGGATATATTTTACCATGGACTTTTCTATGATGAATCCGTTTATATAATGGTTTCAACCTTAAAACTTAAAACTTATAAGTTATAATTTTATTAGTGTTTTCCAATCATCAAAAACAACATCAACCCCACACATACCAGGAATATAATTAGCGGCCTTTGCAGAATCGACACCAATAACCTCAAAACCAAGATCTTCTACAGGAGACACAACCATACAAGTATCGGAAACTAAAACACCACCAGAATCCTCTATGAGACCAGTATAACCCATCCTATCCGCAGCAGCCTTAAGCGCATAAGAAGTACAAACCCACAAATCACACGAAACCTTCCCACCACGCAAATAATGAGCCAAAGCCCTAATCTCATTTAATGAACAATGAGGACAACCAACACATACAAGATCCGGCTTATCATTAGTAGTGGAAAGCTCATCCTTCAAATCCTTAATAACAGTCCCATCAACAGATATTTTATCCTCAAATTCATAACCATCCCCATCCCGGGTTAAACCTTCCACATAATATAACGCAATAGCACCAGAAGACGCAAGAGCCGCACCCAATGATTTAAATTCATCACTTGAGGGCCTCCCAGGCAACTGAAAACAAGGAACACCCTCCCCCACAGATTTCCCGATAAAATGTCCGAGAACACCATACTCATAACCCTCTATAGGTTCTTCCACCTTCACAAGAATATTAGCGATCCTATTCTCATCTAGATGATAACCATAAGCAGGTGTTCTCCCACAAATGGCAGCTGCAAGAGCCCCTGGTCCACCTTCCCTATTAGTTCTAGCCCCTAGAACAGAGTTTGCATATACAACAGCTGAAGATTCCGACCAAGCAACATGGGACCCACTTGTTGGAATATTCCCAATAAGGTATGGAGTGCAAGTGCAAGTGTTCATCACATCCATCCTCATGTAAGCATCTATAATCCTATATTGCCTATCTGCAAATTCCCTTGAAAATCCTAATTCACGCCATTTATTCAAATCCATCCCAGCAGGATTTAAACTACTCTGGACTTTCACCCTAGCGGAAGGATCCCTTGAAAGCTCCTCCAAATACTCTAAACCCGCATCTCCAATAGTCTTATAAGAAACACCCGATATCTGAGCAGAAGAGATCTTCACCATTTTTTCCGCTCCATAGATGTCACCAAGGGCCACAAGGATTTTCATACTTTTTTCAACAGCCTCACCATATTCTCCATCATACATTTTTTCTTCAGTAGCTGTAAGATACATTCTATTTCCCCTTTTTTTGGCTTCCAATTATGTTATCTACAAGACGCAGGAAATTTTCAAGTTCCTTGTATGGTATCATGGCCCCTGCTGCTATGTCATGACCTCCACCCACCCCCCCAAAATTTGAGGAAGCATCCCGGAGAGCGCTTCCAAGATCAACACCCCCATTGATAATGGAGGGGGTGGCCCGTGCAGAAACTTTTACTTGGTTGTCCATCCTTGAAAGTGCTAATATTGGCAGATTTGGATCTGCTAGTTTTAATGAGAATGATATGCTAGCTATGGTCCCCATTATCCCTTTAAGGGATTTTTCTTTCGTGTAAATGTATTGTATATGCTCCATTTTTTTTGGTCTTTCCCTTTTGATCCATTCAAGACCTTTTATGATATCCTCACGGTATTTTCTTTGAAGGTTTAAAGCTTTTTCCAAGGATCTTTCTTCTTCACCAAGACATATTCCAATGGCCAGGCCATATTCTTTGTTTTTACCGCAGGAATCTAGTATTTTAGCGAAATCTGAAAGGTATCTTATGGTTAATGGGAGGCTTTTATCTGTGAAAACTTCTCCAAATATTTCCGGGTTTATCTTAATTAATTCTTTCTTTAGAATATCCTTTTCTTCGGCTGCAAGGTCTTGGAATTTTATGGCATATGATACTCCTATTTTTTCCAAGAATTCTCTAGAACCTTCGATGTTAGCAGTTAGACCGGGGAGCGTGGGATTGAAGGTATATGCCAAGGCCTTGTATAATGGTTCATCATATCTGGAGGCTATTCTCAAGTCTTCATGTACTTGGACTGACCCGTTTTTGATTCCTTCTTCCATTATGAAACGGTTCACACCCAGGAAACCATTAAAGTATTGCATGTCGCCGAAGGCGCCTACGAGGGCGAAGGATGCTAGTGATTTCTCTAAGCCTCTGATTATTAGGTATGCGGCTCCTGAGGCGCTGAGTTCGCGGCTTCCATCAACTCCAAATAGGTGGGGGTTCACGTGGATTATATTGGAGTCTGTATCAGAGTCTATTGGTTGGTGGTGGTCTGCTATTATAACATTACCATGGAGGTGTGAAAGGGCAGATAGGTTGGCGCTGCCCATATCGCAAAAAAAGAAGACCTGGTATTTTTCATTTGATAGTTTTTTCATGAAATTGTCAGTTAATCTGGAGATAATGGAAATATGGAATTGGCCATTTCGGGTTGAAATGGCCTTTCCTATCATGCCTGCTGCTGAGAGGCCGTCTGCATCATTGTGTGAGATGATGCGTATAATGTCACCGGATTCTATGTGTTCTTTGAGTATTTTGCAAGCTTCATCGCCTCTATTTAACAATGAGCGCTGCTTTTTTCGGGTCATATTTCCATCCTTCTGGCAGTACACCCTTCCTCACATAATATTTTACCAAGCGCCTGATTTTGGATTCGACAAGTTGCAATCCTCTTCTAGTGTGAAGGTCCTTGGGATGTTCTTTCAGATGTTCTCTGATGTTAACAGCTTTTTTCATCAAGTTTAGGAGATCTTCTGGATACTCTAATTTTATTTCATGTTTTTCTAGGATCTGTGTTATCTTCATCCCTGTTAAGGGTTTGACGCTTGGGATTCCGTATTGGTCCCTTAAGATTACACCTATCTTGCTGGGAGGGTTTCCTTCCCTATACAATTTTATTATTAGTTCTTCTATTTCTTCATCAGAATATTCAACCCACTCTGGTTTTATTTTCATCTAAGATCACCTCTTCTGGTACCATTGCGCGAATTTTTTGAAGGATTTGCTTCTGTGGGATATTTTATTCTTTTCTTCCCTTGTTAATTCCCCGAAGGTTTTATTTTTTCCTAGGGGATAAAATATGGGATCAAATGCGAAACCTTTATCTCCCTTTTCTCTAAATCCTATCTTACCTTTCACCACGCCTAGAAAAGTCTCGGGTTCGGTGTCGGGTGCGCAGTACCCTACAACCGACCTGAACTCGGCGTAGCGATCATCTATGTCTTCCATTAACTTGAGGACGCCCTTGTTTCCAATGGTCTCCTGGACATATGCTGAGTATGGCCCTGGGAACCATTTTAATGCTTTTATGAATAATCCTGCATCCTCTACGATGACGGGTTCTTTGAGGAGTTTTGCAGCGTAATTTGCACCATATTCTGCCACTTCTTCAAGGGTTCCTTGGAGTTCTGGGTATCCAAGGTCCACTTGTTTCACTTCTATGCCAAACTCCTTGAAGATCCCCTTTGCTTCCAATACCTTATGTTTGTTACCTGTTATAAATGTTATCCTCATAGCTAACACCGATAGTATCATGAAAAACTTTAGGTGTAGCGTCCCCTATCTTCTATATCCTTAATCTTGGGTTCTATTTCGATGGAGGATTTCTTTTCATAACCCTTGAGAACCTGTTGGAAACACTCCCTCCATATATTGTAATGGGTGCTTTTAAGGGCCTTTTTAAGAACTAGAAGGTCAACTCCTCTATCTTCTGTTTCTTGTGAAAACTTTCCAAGGCCAAAATCGATGAAAACCAAATCTTTGTCTTTCATGATAATATTAGAAGTTGTAAGATCCCCGTGGACGATTCCGTGCTCATGGAGTTTCGCTATATTTTCTCCGATGGTTTCGCAGATCTTTTTTCTCTCAATAGGGTCTAACTTTTCTATAATCTCATTCAAGGGTTTTCCTTTGATATTCTCCATTTTTATGGAGGGTTTTCTGATGTTTATATCAAATAGCAGGGGTGTTAGGACGCCACACTTTTTAGCTTCATTGAATAGTTTAGCCTCATTTTTTGTACGAGATCTTCTCAGATCTTCATCAATTTCTCGTATACGATAATTCTTTTTTATTCTTTCTTTTACCATTACCTTGTAGTGCAGCCAGTCACCTTTATAGATGTTCGCCTCAGCGCCCTTCGCCTCAAGGTTTTCAGGCAATTCAAGCCTTTCTTTGCTTTCTGTCATCCATGGAATGTCAACTTGATCTGTTCTATAACGTTGGATGACGGTAGTATCCTCTATACTATCAGATCCCTTGTATTTGTATGTTAGTTGGCCAAGCCATGCTATCATCGCACCATTATCTCCACAATATTCTGGTGGTGGCATGAAGAATTCGGCATAATGTTCATTACACATGATTTCCAACATTCTCCTTAATTTCTTGTTCACGGCCACCCCACCACAGAGTAAAACTTCTCTTTTCTTTGTATGGGCAAGGGCCCTTTCTGTAACTTCTACAAGCATTGAAAATGCTGTCTCTTGGAGACTGTAACAGAGATCTTCAAGGCTTGCACCAGCCTCATACTTTCTCAAAGCTGCTGTGAGCAAACCTGAAAATGCCAAGTCCATGCCCTTAACAGTATAGGGTAATTTAAGATAATTTGAAGATTTTTTAGCTAATTCTTCAACCTTTGGACCTCCAGGGTGTCCCATGCCTACTTCACGGCTGAACTGGTCTAGCATGTTTCCAATGGCAATGTCAAGTGTTTCGCCAAAAACCCGATAACGACTTTCTTCAAATGCTATGACTTGGGTGTTACCTCCACTTACATAAAGTGAAACAGGGTCTTTGGCTCCAGTGGTGAGTCTTCCGATTTCTATGTGTCCTATGCAATGGTTAACCCCAACTATGGGTATGTCTAATGTTAATGCTATTGTCCTTGCCGCAGTTGCAACGGTCCTTAGGGCGGGGCCAAGTCCAGGGCCGCGTGAAAAGGCTACAAGGTCGATGTCATTGGCTTTAATCCCAGCATCTTCGAGGGCTTTTGTGAGTAGTTCTGGTATGTGCTTGGAATGATGTTCAGCGGCTTCTCTTGGATGTATTCCCCCAGTACTGGGGATTAGCGATTTTCCAAGGGAGGATAAGATATTCCCTTTATCATCCACTATACCGACACCTGTTTTCTCTGCTGTTCCTTCTATGCCTAAACATAACATTTTTGACCTACCTTTAGGGTATAAGTGATTATATAGAAAGGGTTTAATAAAAATTTTCAGAAGGTGGATGTAATGTTTGATGAATTGAAGGTTTACGGATCTGAAGATTTTCTTTATAAGGTGAAGGATAAACAGCCATTATTTTTATGTGTGCTTGCAACTACAGCCACTTCACAAATACCTGGTATAACAGGGGCTGGTGCTAGTCCAGATCTTACAGAATATACTCCTGCAGCAGATGTTGAACTGATAGTGCATGAAGCTCCTTTATGTCTCCCTGAAATACCCAAGACAGTGGTGGAAGGGGGATCAACACCCACCCCTGCCGTGATAACAAAGGCATGTATTGAATTAGCTGAAATACCATTCCTTGTGGCTGATGCAGGTGCTAAGATAAAACCGAACCTCCCATATATTCTTATTAATGAAAGGCCAGGAGAAGATATACGCACAGGGAAGGCTGTGGATGATCCTAGGAAAATATTTGAAAATGGCAGGCTCCTCGGGAACATGTTATCTGATATTACAGAGCACCTTATAATAGGTGAAAGCACACCAGCGGGTACGACCACGGCACTTGGAGTTTTAACAGCCCTTGGGTATGATGCGAGTTTTAAAGTGAGCGCAAGCCTTCCTGAGAACCCCCATAATCTTAAAAGGGATGTTGTTAGGGAAGGGTTAGAGAATGCTGGGATAAAATGGGGTGATAAGATCGATGATCCGTTCAAGGCTGTTGAAGCTGTTGGAGATCCTATGATACCTGCTATCGCAGGTATATGTATGGGAAGTGACGTTCCTGTCACCTTAGCTGGTGGAACACAAATGATGGCAGTGTGCGCATTCATTAAAGCTGTTGACAATGAGTTTGATTTTTCAAGGACGCCTATTGCAACAACAATTTTCGTGGCAGAAGATGAAAACTCGGATATTAATCAGATAGCAGGGCAAATAGATGATATAACCATTTATGCTGTTGATCCTGGTTTTGAGAAGGCTACACATAGGGGATTGCATGGTTATCTTACAGGTTCTGTTAAGGAGGGTGTTGGTGCGGGTGGAATGCTCCTCGCAGCCCTCTTGAAGGGTGTGAGCATGGATACCATAAGGGATAGAATTGATGAATTATGTCACAGGTTATTCTAAAATTTCTCAGGAGCTTGAAGCCATCAAATCCGGTTATATTATTGGGCTTATTTTTTTATTTAGGAGGTTTCATATCCTATTTTTTTATAAAATCTTTCAATTTTGGTTTTTTGACAGGAGATTTTATTGTGTATTTTAAACCCAATCCTATAACCTGGGATTATCTGAGACTACAATTTATAGATTATCTTGGAGGCACGGCTTTTAATATATTTATCTCAAATATTCTGAGCATATTTTTCTGTATATTATTGGGCTTTCCAATCGTTAAGGTCATCCTTGTGGATCTTATAGGATTCTCCGGTGCCTTGATGAATGTTTTGATCAGCCGTTTCGGATTTAAGGCTTTGATAATATATCTTGGATTAATACATTTGCATCTTGAAATTTTAGGGGCTCTACTTTCAATAGATGCTCTCATAATATTTTATACTTCACTATACCATTCTCTGAAGAAAGGTTCGGCTGAATTTTTCATCGGGGAATTTAAAACCAAGTTTCTACCATTATTGTTACGTATAATAATCATATTTTTATTCGCGGCGTTCATGGAAGTATTCTGGAGCACCTGGTGGGTTTACATTTGGACTCATGGATATATTCCATGGCACAGATTTTATCTTGAAATTTACAATGTGAAATTTTTATAATAGGCTTATAATAACAGTTAATCCACCCACTATCCAACAATACAATGAAAACAATACTAGATTTTTTGTTCTTATAAATTTCAGAAAATATTTAATGGCTAGATAACCTGAGATTGCAGCCGCAATAAAACCCAAAACAAAACTTTGAGTTTCAAAATGGAATACACCCATTATATCCTTTAATTGGACCAATGAAGCCCCCAATATCGCAGGTATGGATAATAGGAAACTGTACCTTGCAATAAATTCCCTTTCAAAACCAAGTGAAAGACCAGTTGCTATAGTTGCCCCTGAACGAGATATCCCTGGCATTATGGCAAATCCCTGGGCAAACCCAACCAAGAGAACATCAGTCACTCTCATGTTATCAAAGAGTCTTTTCCTGGGAAACCTCCTATATAATATTTCAGAACCCCAAAGTATGAAACCCGTGACAATTAATAACGATCCAACCGCGAGCAGATTATTGAAAAGACCCTCAAAAAAGTCCTTGAAAAAAACACCCATCAAACCCGCGGGGACACTCCCAATTATCAGGAACCAAGACAATCTCTTGATAGGCTCATTCTCAATCTCTTCCCTAAAAATTCCCCTGGGAATATCTAGTAGACTAGAAAAAAAGCCTCTGAGAATATCCATCACTTCGACTCGAAAATAGCCTATAACACCAACGAGAGTGGCTATATGAAGAAGAGTGTCAAATGCAAGATCTGAATAATCTAAACCAATAAGATATGGTACAATTACAAGATGAGCAGAGCTACTTATAGGCAGAAACTCTGTAGCACCTTGAACTACCCCTAAGATTATCGCTTGTATAGCATCCAATGAACTCACCTCACAAAAAAATTGCATAATTTGGGGGGGGTTTCACGCCAAAATTCTAATCGATGTATCTTAACCATTCAAAGCGGTCATCTACTTCAGCCCTTAAAATTTTAAAGAAACTTTCTTGGAGTTTCTCCGTCAAAGGACCTCTTCTCCCATCCCCAATCTTTATACCATCAACCGATCGTATAGGTGTTATCTCAGCCGCTGTTCCAGTGAAGAACAGTTCATCGGCCAAATATAACATCTCACGCGGTATTCTTTCTTCCCTCACACCAATACCCATTTCCTTAGCCAATCTAATAACTGAATCCCTTGTTATCCCTGGCAGCAGCGAAGATGATACTGGGGGCGTGTAAAGTTCACCGTCTTTTATGATGAAAATGTTCTCACCACTACCTTCACTTACCATCCCATCATAATCAAGCATTATACCCTCGTCATAGCCATGTTTTATGGCTTCCATCTTTACTAACTGCGAATTCAAGTAATTTCCACCAGCTTTAGCCATATTTGGGAGGGTGTTCGGAGCCATACGCCTCCATGTGGAAACTCCAACATCAACACCTTCCTCTAATGCTTTCTGTCCAAGGTAACTACCCCATTCCCATGCTGCGATCACAACTTCCACAGGACAGTTAAGGGGGTTGACACCAAGCTCATTATAACCACGAAAAACAACTGGTCTTATATAACATTCCTTAAGCTTGTTAATTTTGACCGTTTCAACCACAGCTTCACATATTTCTTCTTCACTATAGGGTATTTCCATCATGTATATCTTAGCAGAATCAAATAATCTTCTAATATGGTCTTCTAAGCGGAAAATGGCAGATCCTTCACGGTTCTTATAGCATCTGATTCCTTCAAAAACACTTGATCCATAGTGTATCACATGTGAAAGAACATGTACCTTTGCTTTATCCCAATCTACAAATTGACTGTTGAACCATATCTTCCCTTCATTAGATAACATGAAAATAACCTCTACCTATTTAATTGGATTGGTTAGATATATAGCATCGATGGTATATTTTAAGGGGAAAGTTTATATAAATTAAACATAGATTTTATAGCTTGATGAGGGCCGGTGGTCTAGGGGTTAGGATACCTCGCTTACAACGAGGTGATCGCGAGTTCGAATCTCGCCCGGCCCACTCCTTACCTTTTTCTTATTTTTCCCGGAAAAGATAAAGGGTATATACTATGAGATATAAAAATTGTATTCAGATAAGGGGACATCTCTAGTTTCCTTATACTAAACTTGGGGGGGTGAAAAATGATGAGGAAAATCGCACCATTACTTGCACTGATTGTTTTGGTTTCCATGATTGGCGCTGGGGCAGTTACGGCACAAGAAGATGACGTTGATCAAACGGGTGAATCTGATCTTGCAGTAGATGTCACATTAACAGATTCTGAGGGCAACCCTATTGATAATGCCACGGTTGGTGATGAAGTCGTTGGCGTGGTTGAAGCAGCAAATCTTGGTCCTGATGATGCAACAGGAGTGGGTGTTGAACTTTGGGAAGAAGGCTTCGGAAACCCTGCTGTGGAAAACATTGTAAACTGGTGGTCAGTTTCATGGGATGGTATCAACTGGATTGACTATGATCCTTCCTTTGACCCAGTAGATGGTATATGGTATATCGGTGACATGCCAGCCGGTGACATTTACACACTCCTAATCAGTTTCACGGCAAAAACAGCAGGACCCGGGATCCTTGGCGCAGGGATAGGAGGTGACCAATACGACCCAGACCCAACAAACAATGAAGACGAATACGTCATCGACATTATAGGACCAGTCACACCAAGCGCCGAGAAAGTTCCAATGCAACCTACAGGAGCACCATTAGCACTCGCAACACTCTCAGTACTCATGACACTCGGCGGCCTAATAATACCAAAAATAAAATAAACCCATTCTTCTTTTTTTATATAATTATTATGATTATGAGTATTAGTAGGGATATGAAGAAGACTACGGTGCCCCTTAGTAATATGAACATTCTCTCCTTTTCTCCGAGGGGTGTTATACCATAGGATAAGATAAATGAGAAGAATATTTTCAATATTCCGAGGATTCTCTCGTCTAATCTGATGAAGGTCTCTATAAGTTTTGTGAGTCCAACTGAAAGGCCGACTACTAATAGGACTAGGAAGAGGAGGTTTTGGAATAATCCTCTGAATTTGTTGAAGATTGGCGTTTCGGGTTCCCTCCGGGATAATAGTTTCCTTGAATTGCTAAATGTGGATTCTTTAGGCGTGTAAGATTCTATTTCTTCGTTGAATTCTTCTTCTGGTGCTTGTAGTCTCTTTGAAAAGTTTTCTGCTAATGATATTATCCCTTGTCTGTCTATGAGTTTGATATTTTTTCTCGCAGCATAATTTATGGCTTGTTTTGTGTAATCTGATGTGGTTACAATAACAATTTTGGAAGCTTTAAGGTTTTTTGCAACCATTTCCATTTCTTTGAGGACGTCTAATCCTACCTTCCATTTTTCATCATAATTTTTGCATGCTACAACCACGCTTATATCTCCGATAGCGGTTGGGAGCGTACCATAGATGTCCACAAGATATTTTGAGGTTCTGAAATCCTTATAAACCTTGAAACCAGATTCCTCCATGATCCTTGCCATGAAATTTACTAGCTTCTCTTTTTTCAAATCTCCCACCTAGAAGGTTGCTTCCATTGTCAATTTATATAAATTATATAATTAAAAATGTTGCTATAACTAAATATCTTTGTTTGATCATTAGCAATAGTATACTATTGAGGATTTGAAGATGAAAATTTTGATAACAAATGATGATGGAGTGAATTCTTCAGGTATAATAGCTGCAAAGGATGCTGTAAAAGACCTTGGAGAATGTATAATAGTGGCCCCTGCCACGCAGCAGAGTGGGATAGGACACGCTTTAACCCTATTTGAACCTATAAGAGTTAATGATGTTACATTAAGGGATGGTACCATGGCCTATTCTGTTTCAGGGACGCCAACTGATGCCGTGATCCTTGGCATTTTTGAATTAGCGGATGAAAAACCCGATCTTGTGATATCAGGGATAAACATGGGTGAAAACCTTGGAAAGTCAGAGTTAACAACATCAGGGACAATTGGAGCCGCCATGGAAGCTGCAGTGCATGGAGTGCCGGCCCTTGCTGTTTCTTTGCAAGTTAAAAGGGGTGATATCAAGTTTCATGATGGACATGTTGACATTGATTTTTCCATTGCAGAGAATATAACCCATAATATAGCCAAGAACATCCTAGAAAAAGGCTTGCCTGAAGGTGTTGATTTCCTCAACCTTAATATACCATTACACATGAAAAAGGAGGAAATAAGGCTCACAAGATTAGGTGATAGAATGTATAATGTACATGTGCAAAAGAGGCTTGATCCTCGTGGCAGACCATATTATTGGATTGATGGAGAACCTGCAGGTCATGATCTCCCAGGCACAGATGTTTATACGCTTAAAGAAGAAAATGTAGCAACTCTCACCCCCCTATCCCTTGACTGCACATCTGACCTTAAATCAATGGAAGGATGGCTTTAAACATTCTATTTGAGGTTAATTATATGGTTGATAAAATTAACAAGCAATATTTGAAGTTCAAAAACAAGAAGGTGATTGTCACCCTAAAAAATAACAATGAACAAGAAGGTAAACTTATATCCATTGATAATTATCTTAACACAATCCTTGAAACAGAAGATGGGATCAGATTCATAAGAGGTACGAAGATAGCTTTCATATCACTATCAGGGTAAATCTTCCACTTCTATCCCGAGAATTTCGCTTTTTCCATGGTATATGTCCCGTGCTATCTGGGCGCTGCCCAGAGACCCTGAAGTGGCTGGTAATCTACGGACCTCCATAGGACAATCTAATTGTCTTTCTAGGATACTATAAAAGTTTATAGGTTTTTCCATGGCTCCAAGGGATCCTGTGAGGATTACACCATCTATTTTCTCTGCTATGCTTATAAGTCCCCAGATCTCCATTTTTATTGTCATTGCCATTGTATCAATGGCTAACCTGGCTTTATAGTCACCTTTAAGGTACCTTTTTATGAGTTCGTCCTTTGCCCTCGAAACCTTTGTATCTATACCAGCAATCTTCACAGCCCCGGCATGTGAGAAACATTCATTAGCAGTCTTGTAACCATCATCTATTGCCCTGATCATTTCAAGGTCCAATGGGCCATGTATAACACCCATTGCACCTATACACGCATCCATAGCCCCTTTTATCTCCCCGTTTTGGATTAGGATCGTCACTGTATTGGAGCTTATATCAGAGACTATCATGTTTTCCCAGCCAGTCTCAAGATGGGCATTATAGGATATGCTGACCTTTTCCGCGCTTCCATGATGTGAGTATGCAGCTCTGAAGCGTTCATCAAGGCATGGTAGGTTTCGGTGTAAACCAGGGATTAATACTGTTGGTATCTTTGATTTTTCTATCTCGGAGTATACTCTTGTTCCACCACCTGTGACTTTACCAGCACCCCCAATAGAAATGATACCCCTATCTTTAACTTTGTTTATTGGTTTTATGGCTCTTATAGCATCCCCCATGGCATAGGTTATTGCCATGAGTTTGATTTCATCAAGGTCTATTCTCTTTGAGAGTTCTTCTATTGCAGAGACCTTGCCTTTTGATAGTTCTTCGCGTCCAAGCTTGAAGTGTTCAATTTCCTTTGATAGTATGGTGAATGATACTCCAGTCGTTCCATGGTCCATTCCGACGAATACCAATGCTTTTCACCCTTATTCTAGTCCGCAGAGTTTTCGCAGTTTGGATCCTACCTTTTCGATTTGTAATTCTGCTTCAAGGTTTCGCATTCTCTTTAATACTGGTCTGCCGGCCTTATTTTCTAGTGTCCATTCCCTTGCGAATTCACCTTTTTGGATTTCTTCTAATATTTTTTCCATTTCTTTCTTTGTATCTTTGGTGATTATCCTTGAGCGTCTTGTCAGCCCACCGAATTCTGCGGTGTTGCTGACGTTTTTCCACATTCCTGTGAAGCCTTTTTCATAGATAAGGTCTACTATTAGTTTTAGTTCGTGGCATGTTTCGAAGTATGCTATTTCTGGTTGGTAGCCTGCTTCTACTAGAGTTTCGAATGCTGTTTTTATAAGTTCTGTGACGCCTCCACAAAGCACTGTCTGTTCGCCGAAAAGGTCTGTTTCTGTTTCTTCTTTGAATGTTGTCTCTAGTATGCCTGCCTTGGCGAATCCACAAGCTTTACCCATTGCAAGGGCTATTTCAAGCGCTTCTCCGGTTGCGTCAACTTCTACGGCTACTAGTCCTGGTATGCCGAATCCTTCAAGGTAAGTTCTTCTTACCATGGCTCCAGGTCCCTTTGGGGCTATCATTGTAACGTTAACCCCCTCTGGAGCTTTTATGTAGCCGTAGTGTATGTTGTAGCCGTGTGAAAATGATATTGTGTTTCCTTCTGTAAGGTATGGTTCTATGGATTGTTCATAGACTGTTGCTTGTATTTCATCGGGTATGAGGATATGTATGATGTCGGCTTCCCTTGAAGCATTTTCTATTGTCATAACTTCTAAGCCATCCTCTTTCGCCAGCTTCCATGAGCTTCCACCACTTCTGACACCTACTATTACATTTAATCCGCTGTCTGCCATGTTTCTTGCTTGTGCTCTTCCTTGACTACCATATCCTATGACTGCTATCTTTTTATCAGCTATTACATCCATTTCTATGTCATCTTCATAATAGATTTTCATATTAACCCTCTCCATGGTTTAATTTTATCCATTTTTTTATATTTATATTGTCTTGGAGCCGCGGGACATGGCTGTGGGGCCTGTTCTCGCTAACTCTTTTATGCCGAAGCCTGTCATGAGTTCTATGAAGGCATCTATTTTGTTGGTGTCACCTGTGATTTCTACTGTTAGGGTTTCTGTGCTCACATCAACTATTCTTCCACGGAATATGTTTGCATATTGTATTATCTCTGATCTTGCTCTTTCCTCTGGTGCGTGGACTTTTATTAGGCAGAGTTCCCTCTGAACTATATTTGTAGGTTCAAGGTCTCTTACTTTAATAACATCGATTAACTTGTTTAATTGTTTTGTTAGCTGTTCGAGTAGTTTGTCATCGCCTTTGGCTATTATTGTCATGCGGGCAAGTCCTGGTGTCTCAGATTCTCCTACTGTTATGTTTTCAATGTTAAATCCTCTTCTTGTGAACAATCCTGATACTCTCTGTAATACGCCTGGTTTGTGTTCGACGATTGTGCTGATTATATGGGTTTTGAGTTCCATTATTTCCCCTCCACCTTTTTCATGGTCCCCTCCATCTTTTTCATGGGTTCTACTTTGTATTCGCCCACTATCTCTGTAAGTCCACAACCTGGGGGCACCATTGGGAGTATTTCCATTGGATCTATCACAATATCAAGGATGGTGGGCTCTCCAGATCTTATAGCCCTATTTAAGGCCTCTTTAACTTCTCCTGGTTTTTCTATTCTTTCGGCGTCTATTTTGTAGGCTTCTGCCAATTTGATGAAGTCTGGTACTTCGCCGAGGTGTGTGTGTGATATTCTTTCATCATAGAATAGCCTTTGCCATTGTGCTACCATTCCAAGGTATCTGTTGTCCATGATGCAAATTGTGATTGGGATGTCATATTCTCTGAGTGTGGCGAGATCCTGGGATACCATTAGGAATCCGCCGTCTCCGCATACTGCGATCACATCATCTTCTGGTAGTGCCATCTTCGCACCCATTGCAGCTGGGAATCCGAAGCCCATTGTCCCGAGGCCGCCTGATGATATGAACTTGCGAGGTTTTTTGGAGGTGTAGAAATGGGCCATCCACATTTGGTTTTGTCCAACATCTGTGGTTATGATTGTTTCGTTCCCGATAGTTTCCATTATCTCTTTTATGACTTGTTGGGGTTTCAGTGGGGTTTCTTTTTCAAATGACATTCTTGGTATGCATTTATTGCGGAATTCTATGGTTTTTTGGATCCATTTCCTTTTGTTGGAGTTTATATCATTTTTTAATATTTTTAGGAGGTCTTGGAGGACTTTTTTAGCGTCTCCGACAATGGGTATGTCGACTTCCACGTTTTTACCTATTTCTGCGGGGTCTATGTCTATGTGTATTATCTTGGCGTTTGGGGCGAATTCTGCCACGTTACCTGTTGTTCGATCTGAGAACCTGCATCCTATTGCTATTAGACAATCACATTCATTCACTGTTAAATTTGCAACTTTTCGACCATGCATACCTAGCATGCCAAGTGAGTATGGATGGTCTTCTGGGAAGGATCCCTTCCCTAGTAGTGTTGTTGTTACCGGGGCTTTTATGGTCTTTGACAATTCTCTGAGTTCCTTTGAAGCGCCTGATATTATGACACCACCACCGGCTAATATTACCGGTTTTTCAGCTTTTATGATAGTATCCGCGGCTTTTTTTATCTGTAATGGATGGCCTTTTAGTGTGGGTTTATAGCCTGGTAATTTGAATGGTTTGTTCACGTATTCATCTAGTTCTGCTTCTTGGATGTCCTTTGGAAGGTCTATGACAACTGGTCCTGGTCTTCCTGTTTTCGCTATCTTGAAGCTTGATTTTATTATCCTGGGTATCTCGTTTGGGTTGTTTGGTCTGAAGCTGTGTTTTGTAATTGGCATTGTTATCCCGAGCATGTCAACTTCCTGGAATGCGTCGTTGCCGATTAGTTGGGTTGCAACTTGTCCTGCGATTGCTACTATTGGGGATGAGTCCATGTAGGCTGTTGCGATTCCGGTTACGAGGTTTGTTGCTCCGGGACCTGATGTTGCAATACATACTCCTACTTTTCCTGAGGCCCTTGCGTATCCGTCAGCTGCATGGGCTGCGCATTGTTCGTGTCTTACCAAGATGTGTTTGAGGTTTGAGTCGTATAATACATCGTATAGTGGGAGCACTGCCCCGCCTGGGTATCCGAATACTGTTTCAACTCCTTCATCTAGAAGTGCCTGGGCTATTGCTTGTCCTCCATTCATTAGGAACACCTTTCTTTGAGTACACCATTTTTATCATTATTATTAATGATATATGCTTATTTAATCTTGCAACTTTATATAAATAACTAAAAAATAAATTAATCTTATTTGTTAAAGGGAGGATCAACCCATGAAGATCTTGGTAGTGGGTACCGGAGCGCGAGAACATGCCATATGCAAATCCTTAGAAGGCGAAGCCGAAGTTTATTCTTTCATGAGCAACAAAAATCCAGGAATAACACGTATAGTGAAAGATTTCAGAATAGGAGATGAAACAGACCTTGAAAAGGTTAAAAATTTCGCACTAGAAAAAAACATTGACATAACATTCATAGGACCAGAAGCCCCACTAGAAAAAGGAATAGTAGATGAGCTAATATCCGCAGATATTGAGACAGTAGGCCCCACAGCAGAAGCCGCCAGGATAGAAACCGACAAAGCCTTCATGAGAACACTCTTTGAAAAATACAAAATCCCAGGCTCACTCTATTACAGAGTATTCGAAGATTACCAAGAACTTAGCCAATTCCTAGACGAATTTGAAAGCGAAGCAGTTGTAAAACCAGTCGGACTCACCGGCGGAAAAGGCGTTAAAATAGTGGGAGAACACCTAAAAGACAACGAAGAAGCGAAAAAATACGCCAAGAAAGTTATAGAAGAAAAAATCGGCGGCCACCCAAGGGTAGTTATTGAAGAAAGAGTCACAGGAGAAGAATTCACCTTACAAGCATTCTCTGATGGTAAAAAACTAGTGCCAATGCCAGCAGTCCAAGACCATCCACACGCATTCGAAGGCGACCAAGGACCCATAACAGGGGGCATGGGATCCTACTCAGACAAAAACGGACTACTACCATTCCTAAACCAAAAAGAATACAAAAAAGCAGTTAAAATAATGCAAAAAACAATAGAAGCAATAAACAAGGAAGTAGGTCCCTACAAGGGCATACTATATGGACAGTTCATGTTAACCAGCCAAGGACCGCGCATTATAGAATACAACGCCAGGTTCGGAGACCCCGAAGCCATGAACGTCCTACCATTACTCGAAACTAACATGGTCACAATATGCAAAGACATAATCAACAACAGACTAAAAGAGGCCAAATTCAAAAAACTGGCAACAGTATGCAAATATATAGTACCCAAAGGATACCCAAACAAAGGCGAAGCCGGAAAACCACTAGAAATAGACGAAAAAATGATAAAAGATGAAGGCGCCGACATATACTATGCATCAGTGAATGAAAAAAACGGCAAAATCTACACAACAGCATCAAGGGCCGTGGCACTAGTTGCACTAGCAGAAGACATCTACACAGCAGAACAAACATGTGAAAACGCCACGAAATTCGTTAAAGGCGACGTATACCATCGAAGAGACATCGGAACAAAAGAACTCATCCAAAAAAGGATAGAGCACATCAAACAAATAAAAGCTAAACCCATTGGAGAGTAAAAATGAGACACCTATTATCAGTATGTGACATGGAAGACAAAATAGAATACCTCCTAGACCTGGCAGATAAATTCAAAAAGGGCCAGATAAAAGAAAAGCCACTAAAAGACAAATACATGGCAATGGTGTTCGAAAAAGCCTCAACAAGAACAAGAATATCATTCGAAGTGGGAATGAGCCAACTCGGAGGAACACCCCTCTATTTGTCAGCGCAGGACCTCCAACTAGGAAGAGGCGAGCCCATCGCAGACACGGCACGAACCCTAAGCAGATACGTGGACGCCATAATGATAAGAGCATTCAGACACCAGGACGTTGTTGAATTAGCAGAAAACGCAACAATACCAGTAATTAACGGATTAACAGACCTTGAACATCCATGCCAAGCCCTTGCAGACATGCAAACCATAAAAGAATATAAAGGAGGCTTCAACTGCAAATTGGCATTTGTAGGTGATGGTAACAACGTTTGCAACTCCCTAATCCTAATATCAGCCATGGTTGGAATGAAAATTTCCGTCGCATCCCCCAGAGGCTATGAACCAAATACAAAAATAATCAAAAAAGCCAAGAAAATAGCTCGGGACAAATCCCTGATAAAAATAACCCAGGACCCATACAAAGCCGTTGATGGAGCCGACATAGTCTATACTGATGTATGGGTTAGCATGGGAAATGAAAATGAAACAGAAAAAAGATTAAAAGCCTTCAAACCATACCAGGTGAACAAGAATTTAATGGACCATGCCAAAAAAGATGCCATATTCATGCACTGTTTACCCGCGAAAAGGGGCCAGGAGACAACATCTGAAGTGATTGACGGCCCACATTCAGTGGTGTGGGATCAGGCGGAAAATAGACTCCATGCACAGAAGGCTATCATGTACTGGCTAATAAAATAGTTGATTTTCCACTATTGTCACATCATGGTGGGTGCTTCAATTCCAAGGAGCTTAAGCCCCTTTTTTATGATTTTCTTGGTTCTGTCAACTATTAGGAGGCGTGCTCCTTCAAATTCTGATCCGATTACTGGTGTGAACTTGTAGAATTTGTTAAATGCATTTGCAAGCTCTTGCAAATATTGGGCTGTTAAATGAACTCTTCTAGTTTCTGCGGATTCCTCCACAATCTTTGGGAATTTCGCTAGTAATCTTATAACATCCCTTTCAGCTTCGTTAGGTGACCATCCACCCTCTATTTCAACATCATCATCAAACAGGGCTTTTTTAAGTAATTTAGAGGCTCTTGCATGGGCGTATTGGATTGATGCGCAGCCCATTTCAAAATTTAACGCTTCATCCCACTTAAAGACAAGGTGTTTTTCTGGGGATAATCTCGCAATATAATATCTTATGGCTCCAACCCCTATTTTATCCGCGATATCCTCAATTTCCACTTTTTTAAGGTCTTTTCTTCTCTTTTTTATCTCTTTGGTTGCCCTTGTTTTGGCTTCATCCAGCAGATCATCTACTGATACGAAAACCCCCTTTCTGGTGGACATTGAACCTTCTGGGAGTGTTATGAATTCATAGAATATAACCTCTGGTTTTTTACCGCCGAGTAATCTCAATGCCACTTCCATTTGCTTAACAGCTAGTTTATGATCAGATCCAAGAACGTCAATGATCATGTCACAGTTATTGGACTTGTGCAGATGATATGCGAGGTCCCTTGTAGAATAAAGTGACGTGCCATCTGAACGGGTTAATATAAGCTCTTTGTCAATGCCAAAATCTTCTAAATCTAGGTAAAGAACATCATTTTCCTGGATATAATTAGTCTTTTTTAATTTTTCGATAACATGGTTTACTGATCCGTCTTTTATAAATTGGCTTTCCCAGATGAACTTATCATGTTTAATGTGAAGGTTTTTAAGTGTTTCTTTTATACCATCCAAGCACTTTTCAACAACGTCCTGGAATAGGCCTTCTAGTTTGCCATTCTCATAGGATCTTATGAGTTCGTCAATTTCATCCTTTAATTTTGGATTTTTTTCAAGGTATTGATTAACTTCAAAGTAGAGTCTCCCGATCTTATGATCTTTTTTATCCCCGGGATAATCTTCCAGGTTTTTTTGGAGGTTGAGCAGTCCCCATACCACCATGGCTATTTGTCTGCCCATATCATTCACATAATAATGAGTTTCAACATTATAACCTGCAAATTTAAGTATTCTTGCAAGAGAATCCCCTATAATAGCATTCCTTACATGTCCAATATGTAGTGGCCCGTTTGGATTCGCGGAAGTATGTTCTAGGATAATGCTTTCATCCTTAAGGGGTGATCTGCCATAATCATCATCTATGGACTTTAACAATTCCCTTGAAAAACTTTCATAGTCTATAAAAAAGTTTATATAAGGACCCTTTGTTTCCACTTTCTCAAAGAGTGAAGGTAACTTGATCGTCTCTATTATCTTTGCGCTGATTTCAACCGGGTTCTTTTTTAGTTTGCTTGCAAGTTCGAAGGATATTGTTGTTGCAAGATCGCCCAACTCGCGCGTGGGTGGCTCTTCAAATTTTATATCAACCATGGGATAACCAAGGATGTGAAGGGCCTCTTTTAGCGATTCTCTTGCCAATTCCTCCAGTGTTTTTATCATTGGTTCACCTTTTGGATTCTATAATCCTTTTATCCATAGAGTTATGTATCCGATCTTGGGTATTACAAGGAGATGATTATCTACTTTGATCACTCGAGCCATTACCTGTGATGGTCTAACCTTCTCAGGGTCAGGGATTGGATTATTATCACCCTTAGTTATATAATATACCCCGTTTTCGTCTTTTTGAATGTCTATAACCCTGTGTATAACCGGTTCAGGGAACCAATTAGCATTATATATTATAATATCGCCCTTTTTAACATCCAAGGGGTTGAATTCGTGAATTCCAAAGAAGTCACTTTTTTGGACCATAACAATGTCCCCACGATAAAACACAGGTTCCATACTACCTGAGACAACCACATTCATATGCTGTGAAAGTATCACAGCCACTAATAAGATTACAATGTATGTTACAAGCTCTAGACGATCATCCAATTCCCACACCTCATAATCTTAATATAGCCCCTTTATCAGCAGAGGTTGCAAGTTTCTGGTATCTTTTAAGCCATCCTTTAACTTCACGGGTTGGTTTTTCAGCTTTGGCAAGCCTTTCCTTTATCTCATCAACTGAAAGTTTAACATCTAATCTTCTTTTCGGGATGTTTATCTCTATTATATCCCCATCTTTTAAAGCCGCGATTGGACCGCCCTCAGCCGCTTCTGGGGATACATGTCCTATACAAGGCCCCCTTGTACCCCCTGAGAATCTTCCATCTGTTATAAGGGCTACCTTTTCAAGACCCATCCCTGCAATGGCAGAGGTTGGATTGAGCATCTCCCTCATACCAGGACCGCCCTTCGGCCCCTCATACCTTATAATTACAATATCTCCTTCTTCTATTTCACTATTAAAGATCGCTTTAACACATTCTTCCTCACTATTGAATACCTTTGTAGTTCCACTATAAGTTAACATGTCTTCTTTAACGGCAGACTGTTTAACCACAGACCCTCTGGGCGCCAGATTACCCTTTAAAATGGCGATACCACCCTCTTCATGTATTGGATCATCCACTGGCCTTATAATCTTCGAATCTTTAATCTTCACATCTTTTATATTTTCTTTTAGTGTTTTGCCAGTGCATGTGATCACATCTAGGTTTATACTGTCCTTGAGGGCCTTGAGAACAGCGGGTATGCCACCAGCCCTTTCTAAGTCTATCATGTGATTTTCACTCGCTGGAGATATAGATGCTATATGTGGAATCTTTCTACTTAAATCATCAAATAAATCCAAGTTCACATTAACATTATCGAGTTCTGCTGCAATTGCAGGCAAATGAAGTGTGGTGTTCGTCGAACCTCCAAGAGCAACATCTACTGCAATCGCATTTTCAAACGCCTCTTGAGTCATTATCTGAGATGGCTGAAGGTCTTCTTTAACCATTTCAACAATCCTTTCACCTGAAAGATATGCAATATGCAATTTTTTAGAGTCTATCGCATGGGCTGTGGCGCATCCGGGAAGGCTCATGCCAAGAGCCTCTGTAAGACAAGCCATACTATTAGCTGTGAAAAGACCTGCGCATGAACCAGGCCCTGGACATGCACACCTTTCTAATTCTTCAAGAGATTCGCGGCTCATCTTACCTTCAGCGAAAGCGCCCACGCCCTCATATACATTTATAAGGTCGACTTTTTTTCCCCGGTATTCTCCAGGAAGCATGGGCCCTCCTGTAACCGCTATACTTGGAATGTTAAGCCTGGCCGCGGCCATGAGCATTCCAGGGACGATCTTGTCACAGGATGAGAGGAGTACTAGACCATCTAGGCGGTGTGCTTGGATCATGCTTTCAACTGTGTCTGCTATTATTTCTCTTGAGGCAAGGGAGTAGCGCATTCCATCATGGTTCATTGCTATACCATCACATATGGCCATGGTATGGAATTCGAATGGTATTCCACCTGCCTGGTTTACACCGGCTTTTATGGCTTCTGATAACTTTTTAAGGTGTAAGTGTCCTGGTACTATGTTAGTGTAACTGTTCGCTATTCCAATGAATGGTTTTTTGAAATCTTCGTCTGTTAAGCCGCAAGCTCTCAAGAGGGAGCGGTGAGGGGCTCTTTCAAATCCTTTTTTAATTTCATCACTTCTCATATAGAAAACCCACCCTATTATAACAATTGGAAGATAATAAATTATTGGCTTTATAGATATATAACCTGGTGATTATAATTAAATAATATGGAGTCCTTGATTTTAAGAATCCTCATATCCCTTGGGATTGGGGCGCTTATTGGTATTGAAAGGGAAAGGCGTAGAGAACATTCAGAATTTGCGGGTATAAGAACCTTCATGTTAATGGCCCTTCTTGGGACATTATCAGTTTATGTCTCGGAAAATTTCCCATACTTTTTGCTCGTGGCGTTCATAGGACTTGTCACGCTCATAGTTGCAAGTTATGTTATGAGTACTAAGGATGATGGCGATATTGGACTTACAAGTGAAGTTGCAGCGCTTTTAACATTTGTACTTGGCGCTATCTGCGCATATGGTGAGGGTTACAAACTTGCACCGATAATAGCGATTATTGTAACGGCATTACTTGCCCTTAAAGGGTATTTACACCTTTTCGCTCGCCGTATAAGTGAAAAGGAAATGATAGACACCTTAAAATTTTTAGTAATTGCATTTGTTATATTACCATTACTCCCTAACACTTATATGGGTCCATTTCAAGTTTTTAACCCATATCAGATATGGTTAATGGTTGTTTTCATTTCAGGTATAAGTTATGCTGGGTATATTGCCATGAAAATAATAGGCCCAGAGAGGGGTCTTAGTGTTACAGGGATCATTGGAGGCCTTGTATCAAGCACTGCTGTTGTAACAGCAATGGCCGGGCGGGTGAAAGAATCCGAGAGCGTTTTGAAGGCTGCTGTGTTTGCATCTGTTGTTGCAAGTTCCATGATGTTCTTCAGAATATTATTTGAAGTCATGGTTATAAATCCTAGTCTGTTAACGTTCCTTTCATTACCGCTTTTTACTATGGGGATACTTGGAATATCATTGGGTTTGGGTTTACTTAGAAGTCCAGATGAAAACGTGAAATCAGATGTGAAATTGAAGAACCCATTTTCCCTAAAACCAGCATTTCTATTCGGAGCCCTCTTCATGGTAATACTCTTCCTTTCAAAAGCTGCGAATGTTTATATAGGGAATATGGGAGTCTATGTGGCTGGCATAGTATCTGGAGTGGCTGATGTGGATGCAATCACAGTAAGTATGGCCCTTCTCTCGAAGAATAATGTGATATCACAATATACTGCGATAACTACCATAACCCTTGCAAGCATCTCAAATACCCTTGTGAAACTTGGGATAGCATTTTTATTTGGCACGAAAAATTTCGGGAAAAAGATTGGGGTTGTATTCGGTGCTGTGATACTTGCAGGGCTAATAATAATCATTTTAACGGGTTTTCAGTATCTATGATTTTATCATGGTAAGGATCATCTTGTATGGTTCTCTAGCATATAGCGCATGTGGTTCGTTGGCCGGCATTATGATCATTTCACCAGCTTCTAGCACATGTTTTTGTCCGCTTATCGTTATCTCGGCTTTTCCGTCGATTATCTGGACCATGGCATCAAAGGGTGCTGTATGTTCACTTAAACCTTGTCCCTTATCAAATGCAAATATTGTAACTGTACCTGTATTGTGTCTTATGATTTCGCGGCTTACCACAGCACCCTCTTGATAGTCTACAAGTTCCTTCAAATTTAAAACCTTCCCTTTTAACTCTTCCATCATATCAGTCTTCCTTTAACATTTCTTTCATATCATCCGCGGGATTACCTATAAGTTTTAGATCATAGTTTTTAATTAGGAATCCTATGATGTCATCATTTGCCCATCCTGGTAATATTGGGCCGATATACATTCCCTTCATGTTTAATGATAGTAGACTCCAGAGTATGGCTGTTGCCTTCTGTTCCATCCAACTTAGGACTATGCTGAGTGGTAGTTCATCTATTTTCATGTTGAATAATTTGCTGAGAGCCTCTACGATTTCTATTGCTACTATTGCATCGTTACATTGTCCAAGGTCTATAAGGCGTGGTATGCCCTCGATGTCTCCGAGGTTCATGTCATTGAAACGATATTTTCCACATGCGAGTGTGAGTACAATAGTATCATTTGGAAGTTTGCTTACAAATTCCCTGTAATATTTTGCTTTGGGGAGTGGTGAGTCGCATCCACCCACCAAGAAAATTTTCCCGATCTTACCATCTTCTACAAGTTCTTTTATCTTATCAGCCAATGATAGTATAGTTGAGGCGCCGAAACCTGTTGTAAAGGTTGTTTTTTCCTCTTCTTCAAGTGGTGGTAATTCAAGTGCCTTTTCAATCAATGGTGTGAAATCATAATCTTCGATATATTCTACTCCTGGGAGTTTTGCAACTCCACATGTGAACATTCTATCCTTGTATTCGTCCCTTGGGAGCAAGACACAGTTTGATGTTCCAAGTATTGCCACCTGATACTTTGAAAATGTTTCTTTCTGATCAAACCATGGGCCGCCGAGTTGTCCCTTGAGATGTTCATATTTTTTCAGGAGAGGGTAACCGTGGGCTGGTAAAAGCTCAGAATGAGTGTAAATGTTTATTTTCGTATCTTCTGTCTGTTTTAATAATTCTTCGAGCGCTTTTAGGCTGTGTCCCGTTGCTATGATCCCTGGCCCAGATGATGCTCCGACTTCTACTTTTGTGGGTTCTGGTTCCCCGTAATTGTCTATGTGCGCTCTTTTTAGGAGTTTCATTGTTTTTATGTTCATTTCTCCTGCTTGGAGTGCAAGTTTTATGAATTCTTCTGGGTCGAAATTGACATTTGTTAGAGTGGAATAGAATCCCTTTTCAAGGAATGCATCTATTTCATTGTCTGTATAGCCTAGTTCTCGGGCATGATAAAGATAGGCGGAGATTCCTTTTATAGCGAATAAGAGGTTGTCTTGTAATCTTGCCACTGTTGGCTCTTTTCCACAAACGCCTTTTATTGTGCAAGCTTTTCCCCTTACAGTCTGTGAGCATTGATAGCAGAACATTTGAATGTCCTCGGCTCTTATCCGAGGCCTTTCTTCTTTTAGTGGTTCGAATTGGTCTTTTCCCACTCTACAGATGGGACAAACCCAATCTTCGGGCAAATCCTCAAAGGGTGTTCTCGGTTGTATACCCTGGGTGGGATCGCCCTTTTCTGGGTCATAGATGTAGTCACACACCTTGCAACGATATTTCATAATTTTTCACCGATATTATTAATGGCTTGTAAACTATAAATAATTTTTGTCACTAAACAAGTATGAAATGGGACAAGGTGATGTTATGGGTGTTGTGGAGGAAGCTCTTGAAACAATTGGACTCACACAATACGAATCAGCAGCTTACACAGCATTGATTTCACTCATATCAGCCACAGCCACTGAAATAAGCCAAACAGCTAATATTCCAAGATCTAGAGTCTATGATATCCTCAAATCTCTCAAAAAGAAAGGTTTTATTGAAATCGAGAAAGGCAAACCCCTAAGATACCATGTTATAGCACCAAGAGAAATAATAGCAAATTCAAGAAAAAGAATAAACGAAATACTCAAAACAGCTGAAAAAGAACTCACAGAAATCTACGAAGACAGGATATCCAAGATCCCAGCCCCAATATGGCTTATCCACGGCCAAAATAAAATAATCAAAAAGGAACTTGAAATACTTTCCCGTGCAAAAAAAGACATCAAGATAAGAGCCGGCTTTCTATTTAAAGGCGAAACCGAAAAATTAATAGAAACCCTCAAAAAGCTTGAAAGAAGAAGCGTTGATGTGAAGATAATGACAAATTCCAATCTCATAAAGAAAAATATTTTTGATGATAAAATCAAATTTACACGCGTTCCACCCATCAAAATGATCGTTAGAGACTCTCAAGAAATGATGTGGGTATTCGCAAGATTCAGAGAAGATAGTTCTATCATACCAAAGAGTGCTATTGGCGTCTGGAACCAATACCAAGAAATCGCAAAAAATTACGCTGAAATATTTGATAGCATCTGGAACTCCCTAGAAAATTTCCAAGACAAGCATCTTGCGGATTCAAAGAGCAACCCTCAAAATTTATAATCTCTAGAAAATTTAACTAAATACTTAAAGCTAACTTAAAATTTATAGTTAAAAGTAGGCTGATTTAAGGTGATCTAGATGAGAATACTTTTAATCCACGCAAACTATCTAAAATACAAGGCACGGGATAAAACAAGGATAGCAGAGGATATACCAGAGGAGATGATGAAGGGATCATTCAAAGAGTCCCTGGTAGTTTTCACAGCCATTGAAAAAGAGGATGAAACCAACCCAGAAGCTGTGATCAAAAACGCCATAGAAGAAATAAAAAAAGTTTTTAACAAGGTCAACGCGGAAAAAATCGTCATATACCCTTATGCTCACCTCAGTTCATCTCTAAGTTCCCCCGAAATAGCGAAAAAAATCTTAAAAGACATGGAAGCCTCATTAAAAAATGAAGGATTCAATGTTTCAAGAGCACCATTCGGATGGTACAAAGCATTTGAAATCTCATGTAAAGGCCATCCACTCTCAGAACTCTCAAGAACAATAAAAGCAGAACCCAAAACAAAAAAAATAGCAGAAAAAGAACTTGAATCAAAATGGTTCATTATCGATAAAAGGAAACTCATAGATCCCAAGGATTATGAATTCAAAAACAAGAACTTTAAATCCCTTGTAGACTACGAGTTAGGCGTCCTTGAAAGTAAAGGTGGGGAACCACCCCATGTTAAACTCATGAAAGAAAAAAAGTTAGCTGATTATGAACCTTCAGCTGATGTGGGACACCTCAGATGGTACCCAAAAGGGCGCCTTATACGCGATCTTTTAGCAGATTATGTGTATATACTTGTAACATCAGAAGGTGCCATGCCAGTGGAAACCCCAATAATGTATGACCTTGGAGATGAGGCCATAAGGGTTCATGCCGAAAAATTCGGGGAAAGACAATACAGGATGAAAAACAAGAAGGAGCTAATGCTAAGATATGCTTGCTGTTTCGGAGCCTTCAGAATATTATCAGATTCGTTTCTAACATGGAAAAACCTCCCAGCACGTGTATATGAACTTTCAACCTACAGCTTCAGATTAGAGAAAAAAGGCGAAGTGGTGGGTCTCAAACGGCTTAGAGGCTTTACCATGCCAGATCTCCACACAGTATGCAGGGACATTGGCCAAGCACTTAAAGAGTTTGAAAAACAAGTCGAAATTTGCCTTAAAACCTCCACGGATTTCGAGGTTGATTATGAGGTGATATTCAGGGCCACAGAAGACTTCTACAATAATTACAAGGATTGGATACACACAATCGTGGAAAAGATTGATAAACCCACATTATTAGAACTTTTACCTGAAAGAAAACATTACTGGATAGCTAAAATGGACTTTGCGGCGATAGATTATCTTGGAAGGCCAATAGAAAATCCAACCGTGCAAATAGACGTTGAAAGCGGGGAAAGGTTTAATATAACGTTTCTTGAAGAGGATGGTGCGGATAAAAATCCTATAATACTTCATTGCAGTCCTACTGGTAGCATAGAGAGAGTAATATGCAGTTTACTTGAAAAAGCAGCTATTGAAATGGGGGAAAAGCCTCCAATGTTACCGGTATGGCTTTCACCAACCCAAGTAAGGATAATACCAGTTGCAGAAAGGCATATAGATTATTCAATGAAAATCGCCGAAAAGATAAAGGACAGTAATATCAGGGTGGATGTGGATGATAGAACAGAAAGTGTCGGTAAAAAGATCAGGGACGCGGCCAAAGAATGGGTGCCCTATGTTATTGTTATAGGTGACAAGGAAGTTGAAGGTTCCAGTTTGACGGTGAACATTAGGAAAACCGGTGAAAAGGAGACTTTAAAATTAGAAGATTTTATTTTAATGGTAAAAAATGAGGTGGAAGGAATGCCATTCAGGCCACTTACATTACCCTTGAGGATTTCTGAAAGAATTAATTTTTAGTTTCCTAACCTTCGAGTCATCCTCAATTTTTTGGAAAATGCGAAATTATAACTTATAACTCATAACTTATAAGTTATAAGATATACTTTATAAATGATAACTTAGAATTTATTATCATGATATTCTTGTTGGAGGTTTTCCATGGGCGAAATAATATCCATTATAAATCAAAAAGGAGGCTGTGGTAAAACAACCACAGCAGTAAATTTATCAAGTGCACTGGCAACCTTAGGTAAAAAAGTCCTAATAATTGATATAGATCCCCAAGCAAACGCAACAACAGGTTTTGGCGTTAACAAAGCAGAACTAAATTCAACAATATATTCAATAATAACCGGAGAATCAACAATAAAAGATGCAATCCTAGAGACAATGATCCCCAACCTTTACATCATCCCAAGCAACCTTGCACTCAGCGGCGCCGAAGTAGAACTTACCAGTCAAATAGGATACCACACCATACTTAAAGAGGCCATAGACCCCATCAAAAAAGATTTTAATTACATATTTATTGACGCCCCACCATCCCTCGGAATATTAACATTAAATGCCCTTGTTGCAGGTGACAGTATCATAATACCAATACAAGCAGAATACTACGCACTCGAAGGAATGGCAGACCTCCTAAAAACAATGAAATTAGTTGAAGAACGCTTAAAAAGTCCATGTCCAATAAAAGGCATACTATTAACACTCTATGATGGGAGAACTCGTCTTGGGAGAGAAGTTTACCAGGAAATTAAAAATTTCTTCTCCCCACAAGAATACATCTTCAAAACAATAATACCCAGAAACATTCGACTTGCAGAAGCTCCAAGCCACGGCAAACCTTGTATAATCTATGACCAAACTTGTAAAGGTTCTAAGGCATACTTCAAATTAGCGAAGGAACTTATCGAAATGGAGGACGAAAAATGACAAGACAAAATAAAAGCCTTGGAAGAGGTCTTGACGCTCTAATAACGGCAAAATCAGCAACTACACCACGAAAAAAACTCGCAGAGGATACTGTAACCTCCTCAACTATGATGCACCATGAGGATAAAATCAAAGAAGTTTTAAAGGAAGTTAAAAAGAACCCTAGGATAACATTATGGTCTCTAAGGTCAGCTGCAGTTTTGAGATATTTAAAAAAGACAAAACCAGAATTCAGTATAAGTAAAGAGGCTTCTCTACTAATTGAGGAGGCTGTTAAAAACAAATACCCAGATATATGGGACCTATTCTCAGAACTTGATTAAGTCATTGAAACTCGTCTAAGCTGCTTTGATAACCGTCAATGTACAAGAATTTCCCAGCTCTTTTAATCCACACACCAATACCTCTAAGTTCATCCAGACTCTTTATCTTATCCCTTCTCCTTCTTGAAATTATCCTCTTTGCTGATATGGGTCCAATACCAGGTACTCGTATAAGTTCATTATATGAGGCACTGTTGATATCCAATGGAAACATATCATTTTTGAGCGCTGCAACATATTTAGGATCCATTTCCAAATCTAAAAACCCATTATCATGAAATTCAAACTCATCCAAACTGAAATCATAAGATTTTACCAACGCATCAGCTTGATATAAACGTATTGAGCGTCTAGGATCAGGTTCTGGTCTATCCTCTAATGGCGTGCCCTCCAATGCCTGGAAACTACTGAAATACGTTCTTTTAATATTTAGTTTATCATAGAGCCAGGATACCCTTTTTAATATTTCCTGGTCGGTTTCTTCAACCGCACCTACAATGAATTGGGTGGTTTGACCTGAAGGGACTATTCCAGGATTCTTATCAGAAATTTTCCTGATCCATTTCATTCTCCTTATGATATCTATCTTATAATCTTTTGTCGATGAAAGAGAAGAAAGACCATCTGCTGTTGCGGTCTCAATGTTGATACTCACCCTATTCGACAATTCCATGGCCCTTTTAATCAGTTCCCTTGGAGTTCCTGGCAAAATTTTAAGGTGTATATAACCATCGTATCCTTTATCATGGCGTAAAATCCTCACTACTTCGATAAGTTTTTCCATTGTATTTTCAACATCATCTATTGTAGCCGAACTTAGAAATAGACCCTCAACATACCTTTTTTCATAATAATCCATGAAAACCTTAGATAATTCCATTGGTTTTAATTCTATACGTGTGAATTGCCTCTTACTGCAATTTATACAATATTTACAATCATTAGCACACTTATTACTAAGCAAAACCTTGAATAAAGGTACTTTACAACCTTTGGCGCTACTATAATATATCCCTGGGAGATTGGGATTGCCTTGTTTTTCATCTGCATTATAATCACATAAGTCAAATTGAGCAGAATCACTTAAAATCCGCAACCTTCTTTTGCGATCCATAGTCCTCATTTATCTATTTTTTTATTATCTTTATTACATCAGTAAAATTTATATTTGTTGAAATATATACTTTTTATGTGATTTACAAGGGGGTTAATATATGACAAAATGGCTCCTTTACATAATTGGCATATTGTTGATATTGATGGGTATTTTAGGTTTTGTTGGGTATCCATATCCTGCACTTAAGGATCCCGCTTGGCATGCCGCATTGAAAATAATAGTTGGTCTTGTAGCATTATGGGGCGGCACAAAGGCGTCAGAATAAACCGTCAAAAAATATTTTTATTTTTCTTTTTTATTATGTGAAAATATTTTTTATAGTTTGGTTCTCATAATTCACATCCTCTACATTGAGTATCTATTTTTATGGGATGCACATTTTATCGAAACATTTATATATAATTCTTCGGTGATATCAAGAATATTGGATTGGAGACGGTACTTTTGGACGACCATATTCCCCCCGAGAAAATCGACAACTCTTGGGGCAATTAATTTTATTTGAGAAAGATTGTACTTTTTTTGTTCTATAAGTGAACTGCTTGCTTAAGCAAGGGGGCTTCTCCCATCCTATCTTGACTTTGCGTCAAAGACTTCATTTTAGAAGTCTAAAGGGGTTACAGCTCCCACTCATACCCTTTTCATTAAGGTATTATGTTAACTGAACATCATCCTCATAGGGGGAAGATACACCAAGTTTCCTTAACAAGCGAAACCTACTCCCCTTCTTCCCCTTCGCTTTTGTAGTGGGGGGGTCTTACAAGCAACAAAAAAGATAAAAGGAGTCTTATGTTCATCGGAGGTTGTATTTTGTTCATAACAGGTGTAATTACATAATTCTTCTATTCTCTTGGGAGGGAAGTTCCTGTCGAAGGAATTAAATAGAAGTTTTATGGGATCTTATATTATGAGAGTTGTGCTTGCAGGTAGTGGCAGTGCTGTTGGTAAAACCACCATTTCTACTGGCATAATGAAGGCGTTATCCAGTGAAGGTGTGCAACCATTCAAGGTAGGCCCAGATTATATAGACCCGTCGTATCATACAATGGCCACGGGTAATCCTTCACGTAATCTTGACTCCTTTTTCATGTCGGAGGGGCAGATTAGGGAAGCATTTATAAGGGGCATGGAGATTTCTAATGCTCGTATGGGTGTTATAGAGGGGGTTAGAGGATTATATGAGGGTATAAGCTCAGTTGGTGATGTTGGGAGCACTGCATCGATAGCAAAGGCTTTAAACGCTCCAGTAGTGTTGATAATTAATTCTAGGAGTCTTGTAAAGAGTGCAGCTGCACTAGTACTCGGTTTCAAAACATTAGATCCAAAGGTCAAAATCGAGGGAGTAATCCTAAATCAAGTGAAAAATAGAAGACATTACCTTAAAGCAAAAAAAGCCATTGAAAAACTCTCATACACGAGAGTGATCGGGGGAATACCTAGAAGGGAGGATTTAAAGGTTGAGCAGAGACATTTGGGTTTGGTTCCTACGGTGGAACGTGAAAATTTAAAATTTGCCATAGAAAAATGGGGCAATGTAGTGGAAGAATATATTGACCTTGATGAACTCAAAAATATAATGAAAGACAGCGGCAAAATAAAAGGTGAAAGAGAAACCCTCTGGCAAACAAAAAACCGTAAAAAGGTTAAGATAGGGATAGCATATGATGAAGCATTCAACTTCTATTACATAGAAAATCTCGAGGCTCTAGAAGACAACAAGGCCAATTTATATTATTTCAGCCCAATACACGATGAAGAGATCCCTGATGTCGACGGAATTTATATCGGTGGAGGGTACCCTGAAATCTTCGCAGAAAAACTCGAAAAAAATGCTTCAATGAAGAATTCCATCAGAAGATTCCATGAAGATGAAAAACCAATATTCGGTGAATGTGGAGGCCTATTATACCTTTCAAGATCTCTAGATGGACATGAAATGTGCAACATATTCCCTTATAGGGCTTCCATGACAAGGAAGGTCCAAGGTTTAAGTTATGTCATAGCAAAATCAGAAAGAAATAATATAATTTCTCCAAGAGCCGAGATTTTCAAGGGACATGAGTTCCATTATTCAAACATACATGTCACAGATAATCCACGATTCGCCTTCAAAATACAGAGAGGAAAAGGTATAAAAGATGGAATGGATGGTCTCATCTCTAAAAAAACCCTTGCAAGTTATATTCACATACATGCAGCTTCATGTCCCACATTCGCAGCGACACTAACATCCAATGCACTAGAACAATAAGATGATATTCATGTTCAGGAATAGGGATATTTTTTCACCTTACATTATGATTGTTGCCATCATAGGATATCTGCTAATGGCATATATAGCCTTCTATTATAAAATTAGAGGATTAGATTTTCCATCATCAATTTCTATTATCTATGTGGGTGCAGGTTCACTATTCTATATCCTTGGGGTTTTAACATCTTCAACTTTCAAATCTTCCCTAGATTCAAAGGTTAAAATGGAATTCAGCCATCGTTACGAAAAAATTTTACTAATCCTTGTAATTGTGGCCATAATACTATCAGCATGGAATCTTTACAATATTGGGGGAATCCCATTATTTAGCGGATATTTGAAAGCCAGAGCTCTTACGAAAGTTTGGTTCATATCATATCTTTTATTTTTGTTTTCCATAAATCTACTATTAGCCAGATTCAAAAGAACCGCATATTATGGGCTTTTCATCATTGGAGTAGTTTTGTTTGCCTTGACAGGATATAGAACTACCACGGTAGTCATATTACTCAGTGTGCTTATAAACCTTTATTATACAAGGCGCATTTCACCGGGTCAACTTACCATATTCTGGATCATTATAGTCTTTTCAGCCCTTTTCATAGGCTATGTGGCTGTTAAATCGATAGAATGGCAACATTGGAGTTTGAATCCAATAGAATTATTATTTTATCGTGCAGGATATACTTTAACGGTTTTTGACCGTTTAATCCAATTTGAAGGCGTTACAAAGGGCAAATTATTATATTCTACATTGACTGGATTTTTAACATCTACTGACCCTAGGATTATCGTGGGGACAACAGTCCTAGGATATAAACATTCAAGCACTTCAACAATTTTTGGACCTGCAATCCTCGACTTCGGCCTTTTCGCCATGATCATACAAATGTTCATCATAGGTTTAATCCTTGGCCTGCTCCATATAATCCAAAGGGTCAAAAGAGACTTTTTCACAGCTTTATATGCGATAATACTTGCCCACACTCTCGTATGGATCGAGACAGGTCCAACGGATCTTGTGGTATGGATATTTTATCTGATGGCAGTAACTGTGATAATAAAGGAGGCCGTTTCATGAAAATAGCCATCGCAGCTGAATTAGCACCTGCAAAAACATTCATACCATTAATAGAAAAGTTTAACGCTAAATTCATAGTTTTAGAGCATGGAAAGGGGGTTAGAGAACTTTTAGGGCCATACTCTCAGGATATATATTCCATTGGGGAGAGCAGAAGATCCAATGGTAACCGGATCCGTATAGCTACTAGGATATTATCTGATGTTAGAAGGGCTGTTGTGGCTTTAAGAAAAAGCAAACCCGACATTCTTTTAACTTGTGGTAATGCTGGAGATGTGAGAAAGGGTATTACAGCTGCAAAATTACTTGGCATACCAGTGCTACATATTGAACAGGACATTTATAATCCTATTGAGATGATAGCATTCGCTGACCTTATAACAGCACCTTCCAGGGAATACAAGGAATATCTTGAAACTAATTATCATCTAAAAAGTGTGGAAAATATTGGAGGTTATCCCCATGCCCTTTATGTGAAAAATCTAAAACTTGAAGATCCAAAGAATATTAGGAAGAGGTATGATCTTGATGAATTCATACTCACAGTACTTGGAGGAGATTTGAAAAGCCAGGATATCCCACCCTTGATTAGAATGTTAGAAAAACTAGGAGAAAATATACTATTGGCACCATTCCGCTTTGATAAGAGACTCATAAGAAAACATATAAATTCAAAGAATATCCATGTTTTAGAAGGTTTTGTTGATCTTCCAAGTTTTATGAACGCATCAAAGGCCATGATTTATGCTGCGGGTATGGGTGTTACAATAGAAGCGGGTGTCCTGGGAGTTCCTTCAATCAAAATTGCAGGGTTCCATGGTCAACATGCAAGTGTTGATCTCTGTGAAAAAATAGGCATACCCATAGTCAAAATAGAGGATATACCCTCAATTATACAGGATTTAACCCCTCCAGATTCAGATTATCTTCTTTCAACTGCTGAGGGGTCTGTTAAAAAACTAATTAGTCTAATGGAAAACTTTCAACCTAAAGGCGCATGTGGAGGTTTTAAGAGTTTTAAAATGATATGGGAGGCTAGATCAAAATTTAGGTGATGTATCCTAACATGCTCTTTTCCCCCAATATGTGTTGAAAAAAATCCAAGGCAGAGATTTTAATAATAAAAATCATATATTAAGTATTTTAGCGCATCAAAAAAACAAAAAAATAAGTTTACTAAAAAGAATATTCATAATAATTATCAGTTTTATTTTACTGGTATAAAAATTTAACTATAAATTTTAGATAAAAAAATACTTAATAAATACGAGAATAATAAAATGTGGTGATATAAATGGTTGCAAAGATCGGTGTACTAAAATGTGGAAACCTTGGGACATCCCCAGTGATTGACCTAGTACTTGATGAAAGAGCTGACAGACCAAACGTCGAGATACGTGTCATGGGATCAGGAACAAAAATGAATCCTGATGATATCGAATTCGTAGTCCCCAAAATGCTAGAACTAGACAGAGACTTTGTCATATTCATAAGCCCAAACCCAGGGGCACCAGGACCTGCAAGGGCAAGAGAACTGCTATCTGAAGCCGACGTACCCGCAATGATAGTGGGAGATTCCCCAGGTCTCCGCGTGAAAGACGAAATCGAAGAACAAGGCCTTGGCTACATTATAGTCAAAGCAGACTCCATGATAGGTGCAAGAAGAGAATTCCTAGACCCAACTGAAATGGCAGCATTCAACGCAGACCTAATGAAAGTACTCGCATTAACAGGCGCATACAGAGTAGTCCATGACACACTAGACGCCATGATAGCCGAAGTAGAAGCTGGAAAAGAAGTTACACTACCACAAGTTGTAATCACAAGAGACGTTGCAGTCGAAGCCGCAGGCTTCCAAAACCCATATGCAAAGGCAAAGGCCATGGCAGCATATGAAATCGCGACAAAAGTCGCTGACATCGACGTTGAAGGATGCTTCATGGTACAAGACCCAGAAAAATACATACCAATAGTAGCATCCGCACACGAAATGATGTCAACAGCCGCAAGACTAGCAGAAGAAGCAAGAGAAATAGAAAAATCCAACGACACAGTGAAGAGAACACCTCACGGAAAAGAAGGAGAAACACTATCCAAGGCAAAATTGCTTGAAAAACCATCATAAACCTATTTTTCCCCTTATTTTCCTCTTTTTTTGGTGTTTTCGTGTTTGATGTGATAATAGTCGGGGCTGGTCCCGCAGGTCTAATCGCCGCAGACAAACTAGCAGACCACCTAAAAATTTTAGTTGTTGATAAAGGAAGGGACATGGATAAACGACACTGTCCAGCCCTAAAAGATGGTATATGCAGAAGATGCTCCCCATGTAATATAATGTGCGGCCTCGGAGGAGCTGGTGGCCTGTCAGATGGAAAACTTAACCTAAGACCAGATATAGGGGGCAACCTAGAGGAATTCGTAGACAGAGAGAAAGCATGGGAACTTGTAGAAGAAGTTGACAAATTCTTCCTTAAACATGGAGCTCCAGAAGAATTATATTCACCTGAAAAAGAGAAAATTGAAAAAATTTTGAAAAAATCAGCCGCGGCTGGTATAAATTTCATCCCCATCATCCAGCGACATATAGGATCTGATAAGACACCAGCAGTTATAAAATCTATAAAAGAAAACCTTAAAAAGAGGGGTGTGGAATTTTTCCTTGAAACGGAAGCATTAGACATTATCTCCAAAAATAAAAGGATAGAAGGGCTTGTAATCAAAGATAAAAGTGGAAAGGAAAATATAATAAAATGTAAATTTCTCATACTGGCACCTGGAAGATCAGGTTCCATGTGGCTTGCAGAGCAAATGAAAAAACTTTCAATCCCCGTAAAACACAATCCAGTTGATATTGGAGTAAGAGTCGAAGTTTCAAGTATAGTGATGGAAGACATTACCAGGATAAATTGGGATCCGAAATTCCATATTATAACAAAAAGCTACGACGATTTCGTAAGGACATTCTGCGTCTGCAACAAGGGATTCGTCGTCGAAGAAGCCTACGACGATTTCAAAGGAGTTAACGGACATTCAATGCGCACAAAAACATCCGATAACACGAATTTCGCATTTTTAGTTAAGGTTGAGCTCACGGAACCAGTTGAAAACACGTCTGCATATGCCCTTTCGATCGCGAAAATATCCAACACCCTCGGAGGAGGCAAACCAATAATACAAAGACTAGGAGATCTTAGAAAGGGCAGAAGATCCACGTGGAGAAGAATAAAAAGGAGTCCTGTGAAACCAACACTAAAAGATGTGACACCAGGAGATATCGCACTCGTATTACCCTACAGGATAGTCCTCGATATAATAGAAGGTCTAGAAGCCCTCGATAAAGTCATACCAGGTGTGGCCTCAGATTCCACACTGTTATATGCTCCCGAAATAAAACTTTATGCAATGAGAATAGAAGTAGATAATCATATGAGAACCCCAATCAAGGGATTATATGCTGTGGGGGATGGTGCAGGGCTCTCAAGGGGTATTGTAGGCGCTGCAGCTACGGCCTTAATCGCAGCTGAACATATTAACTTAATGTGCCCTTAGTACTTGGTATCCTTTCATGTTCGATTTTTACAGCGTCCTTTAATGCAAGTCCAAGGGCTTTGAAAAGCGCCTCTATTTTGTGGTGATCATTTTCTCCACGAACTTTAACATGGATGTTTATCTGGGCATTTTTTGCAAATGAGTCAATAAAGTGTGGAATGTTCTCTGTTGAAATATCACCAATTTTATCCCTTTCAAATTCCATGTCAAGGACTGAATATGCCCTTCCCCCAAGGTCAACTGCCACGAGTGCAAGTGATTCGTCCATGGGGACTAATGCATGGGCCATTCTCCTTATACCCTTTTTCTCTGATAGGGCTTTTTTGAAGACTTTTCCGAGTGTTATCCCAACATCCTCGATGGTGTGATGATCATCAACTTCTAGATCTCCTCTAACCTTGATTTCAAGGTCGAATGATCCGTGTATTGTAAACGATTCCAGCATATGATCAAAGAATTTGAGTCCTGTGTCGATGATACAATTTCCTTGACCATCAAGGTTCATATCTACTTTTATTTCAGTTTCATGGGTTTTCCTCAATTTTTGGGCTTTTCTCATAATTATCATCCCTTATTATCCTTATAGCTTCCTCTGGGCACTTGCTCGCGCAGATAATGCAAAGATGGCAATATTCAAGATTTGAGGGTTTGGCTTTTTTTGTTTTTTTATCTATTGTCCATATTTTACCGCCTTTAGGGCATGCTTCTTTACATTTCCCGCAGCCAGTGCATTTTTCCGTGTTTATGATTATTTGCATTTTAGGGTTCCTTTTTATGGTTTTATGATTTCTATGGCTGTTGCCTTGAATCCTGCGAAGATTTTGCTGCCAATTTTTAAGTTCATGTCTTTTTGTGCTTGTCTTGTTATATAACTTGTAAATTCGATATTATCTGTTTTCAATTCGACTATAACTATATCCTTCAAGGGTTTAATGGATTTGATGATGGTTTTTAGCATGTTTCTTGCGCTTGTTTCATATTTTTTGTCCATGAGTAATATGTCTTCTGGGTGTATTAATAAAATTACCTTTTCTCCTTTTTCGAATTTTCCTTTTAATGGTGTTTTTATTATATTTTCTCCAACTTTGATTTCAATTATTTTATTCTCCAAGCTTATATCCTTTATAGTGCCTTTAAGTTCGTTGAATGTGTTTTGTCTTCTGAGCAAAGCTTGTATTTTGAGATATTCTCGTATTATATTTTTACCAGCTTTTGTGAGGTGGCTAGTTCCTCCTCCTCCAATCCCTCCTCTTCTTGTCGAGACAATTTTTTCTCCAAGCGTATTCTCCATTTTTTTTATATATAGGAGTGCTGTTCTGTAAGGGATCTTTGATTTCTTTGAGGCTTTTTTTATAGAATTATATTTATCTATCAATTTAATTAATCTAAACTTTTTATTGTCGGTCCAAATGCTTTTTCCTTTTATTTTTAATTTGTAGTTTTCATTTGACATTTTACCTTCTAGGGCGTGTACTTATCAATTAAGTCAATTAATTTTGTGACAGGTCCTTTTAGTGGCCCCATTCTTGAACTGAAGCGTCTCATTAACCGTATATCCCTCTTTTCGAAAGCTCTCACGGTTAAAAGGGCGATTATATATACTGGGGGGGCTAATATAAGTGCTATTATAAGTCCTGTTATCGTATTAGGTATTATGAGGAGTGGAATCGCGGTTATGAGAGATGCTAGGCCTATCTTCCAAAATGCTGTGTATGGTAATTTAACATTGGTGACTTGGAATGTTTTCCATAATGACAATAACATTATGATGAATGTGGCGATGGTTGTTGCAAGAGCACCTCCCTCAATACCGTAAATTGGCACCATGACGATGTTAACCACCAAGTTTATAAAAGTGCCTATCAACAAAATGTACATCGGAAGACTAGGGTAACCTATTCCTTGGGCGATACTTGCAGATACTGCGAAGAGTGTGTAGAATGTCATGCCCACTACAAGTATGGAAAGTGCACCAGCACCATAAATAAATGCACTTCCAAAGAGCAGTTCAAGGATTGGTTTTGAAAATATGGCTATACCCACACATAAAGGTACAACGAATAACATCACTAGCCTATAAGATTGTACAACATAAGTTTCAAGGAGACTCTTATCCTTGAGGGCTGAAGCTTCCGAGGCAGCTGGTAAAACAGCAGTAGCAACTGAAAGGGAGATGATAAGAGGCAACCTTGCAATGGGATCCGCAGCAGTATAATAACCAACAGCCTTAGTCGCCAAGAAAATGCCTATAGCGAAAACACTTATATCATAGATAGCCATTTCAGATAATGCTGTTACAATCACAGGGATGGAAAAGCTGAAAAGAACTTTCATTAATCCTAGCTCTTCCCTGAAATTTAGTTTGTTCTCAGCTTCAACTGGTGGCAGATAACCTTTAAGTAATTTTTCATAAATCAGAAATGCAGAAATTGCAGATGCTATAAAACCAAAACCTGTACCTATAACAGCACCAGCCGCATAAAAACCAGCCATTACAAATAAGATGGCGAATATTATCATGAATATCTGTTCAATCGCCCTTGTTACAACCACATACTCCATCCTATAAATTCCCTGGAATGCACCCCTAAATGCACCTACAATAACACTAAAGGGAGTGATAAGTGAAACAGCTTGTATTGGATAAAGTGAAAGAGGTTTATGAAAAACATCATTTGCAAGCCAAGGTGCCAGGAAGAATATTATAATAGAAAAACTAAGACCAAGGATTATCATCAGCTTCAAGGAAGTATGAAGGACTTGAGTCGCCATCTGATCTTCATTAAGAGCTTTATGTTGTGCAATGTACTTTGCAATAGCTGGAGGTAAACCACCAGCCGATAATATCTGAAATATCCCTTGTAAAGGGAATGTTAAGCCAAGAAGACCGTAACCTTCAGGTCCTAGTAATCTAGTCATGAAAACTCTGTATATGTATCCTCCAACTCTGAAAATAAGGCTGCTGACCATTATAAGAAAACTGCCCTTCACTAGTTTCGATGTGTTACCTGTCAAGCTCATTAAATCACCTAAAAAAATAGTAGAGAAACCTTTATAAAAATTATTATAATTAGCCTTTTTCAAAGGATTTCATGAACATTTTAAATGTCTTCCTAAGGCTTCTGAAACCTTCCTCGTCTGCTTTAACCCCTTCTAATGTGTCCTTTGACCAGAAACATGCTCCAAGGTTTGCTCCGAATGATCCTCCACTTATTGGTATCACACCACTGAGTATGTAGAATGTGTGTATTTGTTGTATTGCAAGTTCTTGACCACCTGACCTGTCACCACCAACTGCAATGGCCATTCCTATTTTCCCACGCAAGATATTATAATCTTTTGCGTGGAGTGCACGGCATCTGTCTATTATAATTTTTGTCTGGGCGCTGAGACCACCATTGTAGACTGGTGTTGCCATTATTATGCCCTTTGTCCTTGGGAGGAGATCATAGAGTGTGTACATATCGTCTTTTGTTATGCACTCTTTCTTTTTTAGACAATAATCGCAGTGTTTGCAGGGACTCAGATCCTTTCCTCTGACTGTGAAAAATTCTGTTTCATATCCAGCGTCTTCTAATATATCAAGCGCCTTCTTCAGCACGTATTCTGTGGCTTGTTTGCGTGGACTTCCGCATATGCCAATCACATCCATTATTTTCACCTTACTCCAAATCTGCTCTGAACATCTATTTTTTAGTTTATTGGAATTGTTAAGTGTTTTTTAGGGTTTATCATATTTTTTTGTAACACCAACAACAACTTATAAGTTATAACGTTTAACTTATAGGTTATAAGTATGTTGTTTGTATGCTTTTAGGACATGCCAGCTTTCAAAAAAATCTCCTTTAGATTGGTTCATCTTCTTCATGTGGCAGTCTCATCGTGTCAGGGTCTGGTGGGAGTTCTTTTAGGAAATCTTCAGCTGCTCTTCTAGGATCCTTGGATCCTGTTATATATCTCCCAACAACTATTATGTCAGCGCCGCTTTCAAGGGCTTTCCTAGTCTTTGATGGTGTTATACCACCTGCCACAGCTACCAATCTTCTTTTACCAAGAATCTCTTTTATCTCAGGGATATTACCCCACTCTGACACTTCAGCGGTTCCAACATCAATATTTTTATGTAAGAGTACAATGTCTGGTTTGTATCTGAGCTCCTCAAGTTTTTCTGTGACATTTTCAACGTTCATCATGTCTAGGATAGAGTATACGCCCTGTTTCTGCGATTCGTGGACGGCTTTCTCAATCGTTGCCTTTGTTGCAAGTCCTGATATGGCGACTGCATCGGCTGTTTCATCAGCTGCCATTTTAACCTCTATCCTACCAACATCCAAGGTCTTAAGGTCTGCAATTATAAATGCGTCCTCTCTTAGTTCCCTTATCTTGTTTACAATACCTACACCAAACTTTTTAACGAGTGGCGTGCCCGCCTCGAGTAGTATTCTTTCACGGGGTGGGAGAACATCCACTACTCTTTCCATTTCCTCAATACTTTCAAGATCCAGTGCAACCTGTAGGTATGGTGGGTTCCATAATCTTATAGGTTTGAATCCCATGACTGGATGCACACCCCTATCTTTTTCAGAAAGAATCTTTTCGATTGATGGATATCCTTCCATAGCCCTCCTTATCGCCAGTTTCATCGCACCATAATTATAATGGTATATTTTCTGGTAATCCTTTGCCTCTGGATGGATGAAAACACTTACAATTATGACTAGGTCTTCAACTTTCTCTTTGGGTATTACTCCTTCTTCAACCGCATCTGCAACCGCCCTTGCAACAGCGGTTTGAGCCGGTCCGAATACCTTATTAGCATCTTCCAAATTTCCAATGGTCACTTTTGGAATCATTAACGTTGCAGGTTTTGTCATTAAGTTTGGTCGTATAACTGAAATCAATGGTGTGTGGCCAAGTGAAATATTTGTAAGTCCTGTTGCGAAGGCCGAGCCTACAATACCTTCTTTATCTCCTATTATAAGATCTATATGGGCGACTTCATTGCCTTTCCCGATTAGTGCTTCACCAATCTTATACATTCAAATCCTCCAATTTGTGAATTATTGCTTATATGATATTTTTATTTGTCATATTATTTTCTACTTTAGGGTATGGAGGGGCTTATTATCCTAGGATCTTAAGAGTATTTTTAGTGAGGGCTTCAAAAATTTTATAGAGATTCTATCATCATAGCTGTTCTGGGATGTTTTTTGGGCTGGGTATTCCATACCCCTGAGACTCTCTCTTTTTTTTGAATATTCTATAATTCAAGATATAAAAAGTAGTACAATTTGAGGTTATCATAAATCTGTGTGATAAAGTTTTCCTAGCGAGAAATTAAAAAAAGGATAATTTGGGGGGGGTGTGATTATTTGCTGTTTTTGGGCAGAGTACCTGCAATGTAATCATCGTATCCTTGGAGGTCTAGTAGGCCATGTCCTGAGAAATTGATCACTATTGTTTTTTCTTCACCGGTCTTTTTACAATTTTTGGCTTCGTCGATTGCTGCTTTTATGGCGTGGCATGTTTCAGGTGCTGGTATGACTCCTTCTGCCTTTGCAAATGTCACACCACTTTCGAACACTGATTTTTGATCAACTGCCTGTGCTTTTACTATGTTTTCCTTTACTAGTAGCGCGATTTGCGGTGCCATTCCATGGTATCGTAATCCGCCTGCATGTACGGATGGAGGTATGAAATCATGTCCTAGAGTGTACATTTTGAGTAGTGGTGTTAATCCTGCTGTGTCACCATAATCGTAGCGGTATTCTCCTTGGGTGAGTGTTGGACATGCTACAGGTTCTGCTGCAATGAATTCGCAGTCGAGTTTTCCATCTATTTTATCTTTCACGAAGGGTAATATTGTTCCTCCGAAGTTGCTCCCTCCACCTACACATCCAACTATGATGTCGGGTGTTTCTCCTGCGATTTCAAGCTGTTTTTTGAGTTCTAGTCCTATGACAGTCTGGTGTAAGAGAACATGGTTTAATACACTTCCAAGGGAGTAATATGCTTTCTCGTTTTGTAATGCTTCTTCTATGGCCTCTGATATTGCTATACCGAGAGATCCTGGGTGTTCTGGAGTTTCTTTTAATATTTTGCGTCCGAATTCTGTGTCTTTACTTGGTGATGGTACGATTTCCGCTCCATAGATTTGCATTATGGTTTTTCTATAAGGTTTTTGGTTGTATGATACTCTTACCATGTATACTTTGCATTCTAGGCCCATTAGTGAGCATGCGAGTGAAAGCGCGCTTCCCCATTGTCCTGCTCCTGTTTCTGTTGTTAGTCTTTCCGCGCCGTCTTTTTTTGCATAGTATGCTTGTGCTATTGCTGTGTTGAGTTTGTGGCTTCCTGTTGGTGAATAGTCTTCCCTTTTGTAGTATATTTTTGCGGGGGTGTCTATCATTTCTTCAAGGCCTTTTGCTCTGAATAGTGGTGTTGGTCTTCCTATTCTCTTGTAAATTTTTCTAACTTCTTTGGGGATTTTTATCCATTTTTCCATGGACATTTCCTGTTCTAGCACGCCGCTTGAGAACATCTGAGGCAATTTGCCTATATTGTCTTTTTCTTTGGGGTTTTTTGGTCCTGGTAATGGTACTGGTAAATCTGGGTTGATGTTATACCATTTTTTTGGTAATTCTTTCTCGCCTAGTATTATCTTGTTCATTTAATCACCTTTCATATGTTGGCATTGATATCAAAATTATCTACAAGGCATTATTTAAAGCTTTGCTGTACAAAAATATACATGGGAGTGGACCACAAAAAATCAAACCTCAAATTCATAACCACATTTTTTAGATATCATATCCTAATATTATCCCCATGAAAATCCTCGCAATTGACATAGGAGTAGGAACCCAAGACATAATGTTATATGATTCAAAACATAATATCGAAAATGCCATCAAAATGGTACTACCATCCCCCACAAAAATACTCGCCAATAAAATAAGAAAAATCAACCAAGACATATTCCTAACAGGTCACACAATGGGCGGCGGGCCAATAACATTCGCAATCAGAGAACACCTCCAAAAAGGATACAAAGTATTCACAACACCAGAAGCAGCAAGAACAATAAAAGATAACCTCCAAAAAGTAAAAAATATGGGTATAAAAATATCAAAAGAAAACCCCAGCAACCTAAAAACAATCAAACTTGCAGATGTCAACATAAAAGCCCTAAAATCCGCCTTATCAAACCTAGACATCAACTTAGAATTTGATCATCTCGCAATCGCAGTCCAAGATCATGGATACTCAACAAAAATGGGTGACAGAAACTTCAGATTCCACAAAATAAAAGAAAAACTCAAAAAGCCCACACCACCCGAAGAATTCGCATACCCAGATAAAATCCCAGAATACTTCACAAGAATGAACTCAATCAAAAAAAGTCTGAAAAAATACAAACCACTCCTCATGGACTCCAAATTCGCAGCAATAGCCGGCACACTCCAAGACCCAAAAATAAAAAAATATAACAAACTCACAGTCCTAGACGTTGGCAATGGCCATACATTAGCCGCAACCATCAAAAATGGGAAGATCATGGGACTCATGGAACACCACACAAAAATGTTAAACCCCAACAAAATCGAAAAACTCATTAATAAACTAGTCAACGGAACCCTCACACACTCCCAAGTACACAAAGACGGCGGCCACGGAGCACATATAATCAAAGCCATAAAAAAATTTGAAAAAATAGTAGTAACAGGACCCCAACGCAAACTAGTCGACAAGACAAGCCTCCCAGTATATCACGCCGCCCCAGCAGGGGATGTGATGATGACAGGACCCGTTGGCCTTATAAACAGTGTAATCTACCATCGAGGAAAACATCCATGATAATAATAGATCCACACATTCACAGCATATATTCTGGTGATGCGACAGGAACACCAAACCAAATACTCAAAAAGGCAATCTCCATAGGACTTAATGCGATAGCAATCGCAGACCATGATACTATACAAGGTTCAAAGATAGCTGAAAAAGAGGCCAAAAATTTCAAAAACATCATAGTAATACCAGCTATGGAGATAAGCACATCAAAGGGGCATATTGTAGCCCTTGGAATCCAAGATGAAATAAAGAAGGGTGTCACACCCCATGAAGCCATTGATAAGATACATGAACAAGCAGCTGTTGCCATAATACCACATCCCTTTGTAAGGTACAGGGAAGGCCTCTTCGTGAAAATCCAAAATTTAAATGCAGATGCAATAGAAACATTAAATTCCCGTTACATTTTCGGTTATTCAAATTGGAGGGCTGAAAAGTTCGCTAAAAAAAAGAACCTTCCCATGATAGGCTCCAGCGACGCGCACTTTGTAGCTGCCATTGGAAGCTGCTTCACCCAAATAGATTCTGAGCCAGATACAGACGATATCCTTAACGCCATAAAAAAGGGTAAAACCAAGCCTATGGGGTGTAGAACGCCCTTATCCCTCATATTAAAAGAAGTGATTAAGAAAAAAATTAAAAAAATTTGAACAATGTTAACCTATAAAGACATCATAGAATCCCTTATAAAATTTTTGCAAGAAAATTTCTTCTATCTTCACCCAGGTTACACCCTATTCAATACTATAGTATTTGGTTTAGTTTTGGGCATTATAGTGCTACTTATAATAAGAATGTTTAAGTGGATTAAAAAGGATCCTAGGGATCTTTTTCTGCCAGTGCTCCCCTTCATATTTGTAGGGTCTGGTGCAAGAGCCCTGGTAGATAATGGTGTTTATCCACTTAACCTTTTTCTTGTAACACCAGGAATTTATATTATAGTTGGTTTAACTACAATAGCAACTCTTTTAGCCTCTGTTAAAATGGAGGAGAAATTCGGATGGGATTATAAACGTGTCATTTTATTTGTTGGTCTCATACTTTCCATACCAAACATCATATACCTAAAACCCTTTAATCTCACACCATTCCTTGGCATATTAGCCATATGGTCTGCTTTCACAGGCATATTTTGGATATTAGGGTTAAAGTGGAGTCTTCTCGAAGATAAGCTTAATTTAACCGTTCTATCAGCCCATTTATTTGATGCTTCAACCACATTCGTCGCTGTTGATTTCTATGGTTACTGGGAACAGCATGTACTACCAACATTCCTCACACAACTTACCAACACAGCCTTTGTAATGTTCCCATTAAAAATATTAATAATATTAAGTGTATTATATCTTATTGACGGTTTTGAGGATAAGTATGTGAGAAACACTCTGAAACTCAGTATATTCATCCTGGGGCTTGCCCCTGGACTGAGAAATTTCCTAAGCCTCTGCATGGCCACATAAACCCCCACATTTCATGGATAATGAAGAAAGTTTATAAACTTCAGATAAAATAGTATAATCAACGATTTCCTCTCAGAGGATCCACTATTACAGATCAGCCCTTTGAGGAATTGCCATGTCCACAGATGAAATGAAATACATAGATGAAGTGAAAAATGAAATGAAACTCCCAAGAAAGGTTAAAATATTTGACACCACATTAAGGGACGGTGAACAAACACCAGGAGTAGCCCTTACAGTAGATGAGAAAATCAGGATAGCCACGAAATTGGATCAACTGGGAGTGAACACCATCGAAGCCGGTTTTCCAGCCGCCTCTCCAGGTGAAAAAAATGCTGTTAAAGAAATAGTATCACTCTCACTACACTCAAACATCTGTGGCTTGGCACGAGTATTAAAAGGAGATCTTGACGCCGCACTAGATTGCGGTGTAGACTATATCCACACATTCATTGGTACTTCACCCATACATAGGAAATACAAACTAAAAATGGATAAAGAAGAGATAATCCAAAAGGCAATATTTGCAGTTGAATATGCAAAAGATCATGGAGTTAAAGTAGAATTTTCAGCCGAAGACGCTACAAGAACAGAATTTGACTACCTACTCAAAATCTACAAGGCCGTGGAGGATGCTGGAGCCCATATCATAAACGTCCCAGACACTGTAGGAGTCATGATACCACGCGCCATGAGTCACCTCATAGGAAAACTAAATAAAAACCTCAAAATACCCCTAAGCGTCCACTGCCACGACGATTTCGGATTAGCAGTCGCAAATTCCCTAGCTGCGGTAGAATCCGGCGCAAGTCAAGTACATGTAACAATAAACGGTCTAGGAGAAAGGGCAGGGAACGCTGCCCTAGAAGAGGTTGTCATGTCACTAATCATACACTATGGCATACCAATAGATATAGAGACAACAAGACTCGTTGACATTTCAGAATTTGTCTCAAAGATCACAGGAGTTAAAATGCCACCCAACAAAGCTATCATAGGCGAAAACGCATTTGCCCATGAAGCAGGGATCCACGTCCATGGAGTGACAGAAAAAGCCGAAACATACGAACCCATAAAACCAGAAATGGTAGGACATAAAAGAAGAATAGTACTAGGTAAACATACAGGTGCAAGAGCAATAAAATCCAAACTAGAAGAATATGGAATAGAAATGGACGAGGAACAATTCAAAATGCTCTATGAACAAGTTAAAGAACTCGGAGACAAAGGTAAACGGGTAACAGATTCAGATCTTAAAGCCATGGCCATCACAATCCTAGGACGCGCACCCGAAGAGATAGTTAAACTAGAAGGGATAACAGTGATGACAGGCGAAAGCGTGATGCCAACAGCAACAGTAAAACTCAGAATCAAAGACGAAGTCAAAACAGCGGCAAAGACAGGAGTAGGACCAGTTGACGCCGCCATAAACGCAATACATAGTCTAGTAAGTGAAACTGCTGATATAGAATTAGAGGAGTATAATATAGAGGCCATAACAGGCGGCACAAATGCACTTGCCGAAGTATTTGTTGTGATGAGCGACAAAGAAGGTAACAAAGCAACAGGAAGATCAACAAGAGAAGATATTGTAATGGCAAGTGTAGAAGCCGTACTCGACGCAATAAACAAAATACTAACCTTGAAATGATAGGTGGCTCAGATGGAGCCAATGTCCACATGCAAACTTTTCGGGGCTATAAGAGCTGTTATAGGCATAAAAAACACAATACCAGTCATCCATGGTCCAAGGGGCTGCGCATACCACATAAGATACCTTCTAAGTATTAGAAGCGGTTCAAGGATACGCATATGTTCGACCGAATTGTCACAAGAGGACGTGGTCTTTGGTGCAGAAGATAAACTGAAAGAAACGATCATAACTGTGGATAAAAAATATAAACCTGACCTCATCCCTGTTTTATCTTCCTGCTCAACAAGCATAATCGGAGAAGATATCCAAAAAGTCGCAAGGGAATTAAAAGGTGATATAAAAGCCGAGATCATAACTATAAGTGCAGGAGGTTTTGAATCAGATCAAAGCGGAGGATACGAGGAAGTCCTGCAGACCCTCATAGAAGACATCACGATCCCACACCACACAACACTAAAATCTAAGAAACCCTCAATAAACCTTATAGGAGTTTTCAGAGGGGGTCCGGACCTTTTAGAACTTAAAAAAACCCTCAAAAGGATGGGTATAAATATAAACTGTGTACTTACAAGTGGCAGCAGCATCGAAGACATAAAGAATATTCCAAAAGCCCACCTAAATTATTCATTTTGTGACATTTCAGGTATCATGCCATGTAAAATCCTTGAAGACGAATTTAAAATCCCATTCACCTATTATCCATTCCCTATCGGATTTCTAAATTCATTAAATTTCTTTGAAACGCTCCTAGACTACTTCGGCTTAAATCATCCAATCCAAAAAGAATATGATAAACTAAAACCCAATATTGATTATTTCAGCGAGAAACTCGACGGCTACAAAGTCGCTATAATCGCAGGACCCACAAGAGCCATAGCATTAGCATCATTTGTCAGAGAACTTGGTATGATACCAGTACTAGTATCAATAGATCTGATAGGAGAATATACGCTAAAAGAACTTGAATGGGCCATTGGAGACGCAAAACCAAGAATACTCATAGAACCAGAACTCGGAGAAATTGAAAAATTTATAAAAGAAGAACAGCCCGACATCATATTAGGGGGCTTGGGAGAGTCCTATTTTTCTTATGATCTTGAAATTCCCGTCTTGGATGTGATGCACGGGAGAGAATTAACATGGGGATTTCAAGGCGCGCTTTCCATTTCGCGAAAAATACTTAAATTGATTAAAAAATAACTAAATTCTGAATTGATCTGATTTTCACAGCAATAATCTTTTTTCTAAGTTGATGTCTCATACTGCTCTTGGTAACATATATATGTAAGGATATATATAGAAATGGGACATGAAATCAAAACACGCTTATTTTTATATTTATATAGTTATTGTAGTATTTTTAGCGGCCCAGACAGTTCATGCCCAGACAGTTCATGTTGGCTGGTCCGCCCATAAATGTGGAAATACCACCATATGTAAAGATAGAGGTTCAAAGGATTGGAATATAGAATATTTATCAAATAAAAAAATTGATTCTGGATGTTGTTCTGTAATCGTAAATGTGAATAATACAAGCGCTATATTTGCCTTTAGAAGAGACTCAACCTATGCTGCCACTCAATACATCGAAAAAATAAATTGGTATGGACACGAAACCATCAAAGAGTACAAGACAAATAATGGCTATTTTTTCCATACAATAATATCGGATGGGGGCTGGATGATGGGAACCGGGGGCCCTGATGTACCCTCTGTCAATAAGGCTATTGAGAAAATAGCTGGCGAAATAGTTATGAAGGGGAAAATTATCAATACAGATATTAACAGGGTTTATAGTCTTTTGAAACAAATTGGATTAGGTCACTTTGTTATCAGAAGCCCTAATGGAGATGTGGGTGTTGCAATATATTATGGCGGTTCTTCGAGGGTGAATGTATTCCACTTAAATCCTGGTGACTATATATGTGTCCCTAATAGTCCAAGTTATTACAGAGAAGGTTTATATTCAAAATGGGGATCAGATCCAGTAACAGCAGCTGTATATATTGCAGGAAACGATTACTGGGGATTAAACAGACGCAACATAATTGTATATGACACAATTGTCGGAGAAAATTCAACATCTGTAAAAATTTATGCGACATTTGATGGCGGAGGACTCATAGGCAGAAAAAGAGGAAATCCTGATAATATTGTATTCCTTGGAAAATTTATAAGCGCATCATCATTACCTAAGATACCTACAAAAAAACTTCTTGGTAATGTAACACTTACCAAAATCGCCACAATTTCATCAAAATTAACATATAATGAAATATGCGCTACTTCTGGGACTATAGTGGATCAGACAGTAAAAACAGGCAAAATACCCTCCCAAATCACGGTAAACAATAAAAATGTAACATTAAACGATTACCTATATGCCGCCTCCACCACAGTAATAAACCTCAACGATAACAAGAAGATGAATGTAACCATAAACAATTACAAACCACCAACTAATCCACTGACAATCACAGCAACCGGAACACTCACAAAAACAACATACCTACAGGTAGCACAAAACATCAAAAAATACATGGAAACCAATGGAAGATCACCAAATTATGCCACCACAACAATAGGAAAAATAAACTATCCAAGCCTGATCTACACCTACGCCAAAATAATAAACTTCTACAACACCAACGGAAAACTACCAAATTCTGTAACAATAAATACAATCCTTTCATCTTAATTTATCTAGTCAGGTTTTCGATGATTTAAACAAGTAGACTTTCAATATTTTAATTGAAATGTTTTCTTACAATAAACTTTATATAATATTAAAAAATGAAATGTGTATGAGTCATTCTATTGGAGGTTAAGTGATGTCAGAGGAGAATGTTGTATACATTGGAAACAAACCTGTAATGAACTATGTGTTGGCCGTTGTAACCCAAATGAACGGCGGAGCTGATGAAGTGATATTAAAAGCCCGTGGGCGAGCTATAAGCCGGGCTGTTGATGTCGCCGAGATTGTGAAAAATCGCTTCATACCGGACATCGATGTTGCCAACATTGATATTTCCACAGAGGAGATCATTGGTAACGAAGGAACAGCTACAAATGTTTCAGCAATTGAAATCCAATTAAGAAAATAAAAAATTTTTTCAGTTTTTAAATTTGGTCGGTCGGGGGATTACTAAACCCCAATTTCAATTCTTTTCATGATACCCCGACCAAGGTTTATCTTTTAGATGATTTTATAAATCATCTACTTCTCAGTATTCTAATGCCTATTATCACTCCAACTAAGATTATGGATATCCCCAGGATATAATATGCAAATACTGGGGTTGGACCTTCCTTTTTTTCACTATCCACAGAATACAAGTACCCGTTTTCTGATGCGAAATATATTGTTTTACCATAGACTACGGGAGAAGATCTTATTGGTGAATTAAACAGATAGTAGCCCGGTGAAAATTTCCACTCCTCTTTCCCGCTATATTTATTTAAAATATATAATGTTCCATCATCTGATCCGAAGGCCACAAAATTATCAAAAAGGGCTGGTGTGGATCTTATAGGTCCTCCAGTTTGATATGACCATTTTAATTGCCCATCCCTAGTATCAAGGCAAGTGAAATTGCCGTTATCTGATCCTATGAATAAACTGTTGTCTTTTTCATCTATGGTAGGGGATGAATACACTTTATTACCGAGATTGTATTTCCATTCCATGGTCCCATCACTACCATTAAATGCATAAAGATTACCATCATTTGAAGCAACATAAACCATACCATTATAAAAAGCCGGCGTTGAATATATCGCATCTCCTGTAGTGTAATTCCATATTTCAGTTCCGTTCACAGTTCCGATTGCATATAATCTCCCATTTGTCGCTGCAACATACAATGTATCATTTACAAGTATCGGTGAAGATTTTATTGAATCGCCTAGATATAAATCCCATTTTTTTCCACCGGTTTCTATGTCTATGGCATAAACACGGCAATCATTTGACCCTATATAAACAGTATCATTTGAAACCGCAGGTGAAGATTCTATGGAGTTACCTGTTTTAAACTTCCATTTCAATTCACCAGTCTTTGTATCCATAGCGTAAAGATAGCCATCCATTGAACCTATAAATAAAGTTCCGTTTTTTATTGCGGGTGAAGATACTATGTCGCCGCCAGTTTTGTAATCCCAGAGTATCATACCATCTTCAAGATTTATCGCATATATTTTCCCATCCAAGGATCCGATATACGCCACCTTGTTAAATATCGCCAAAGAACCTTTAACTGGCCCTATCTTAATTGTCCATGTATGTGGGGCGAAATCGCTTGGCTCCTCTAGGAAACCAGTATGTTCCGGGCCCCCATGGAACATTGGCCAGTCAACAGCAGAAACAGGGCTTAGGATAATTGATAATATTATGAATCCTATGATCATCCTTTTCATGATATCAACCTCTTTATATGTCTCTATTAAATCTCATCACACCCACCATAAAGAATACGAGGGTGAATGCGAGTAGTATTAATATGTCGAACGATATTTCGGTTATGCCAGCTCCTTTTAGTATCACAGCCCTTAGGGCGTCATTCGCATATGTCAATGGAAAGACGTATGCTAATTTTTGGAAGAACCATGGCATGGTTTCTATTGGATAGAAGACTCCTGATACGAACATCATGGGCATCTGGAATGGCATCATTATCTGCATGTAATCTTCTTGCGTTTCTGCCCTTGAGGATATCATTATACCAAAGCCCACGAAACATAAGGCGGTTAATACGAGTAGGAGTATGGTTAAAAGCATGCTCCCTTTTATTGTTATGCCGAAGAGTACAATGGCAAATATAAGTAATATTAGCGCCCTTCCTGTTTCTGTTATGAGTTTTGATACTATTTTGCCACCGACTACAGTTGCTATACTTGTTGGTGTCATGAAGAGTCTTGCAAGTTCTCCTGTTTCTCTTTCACCCGCTATTGAACGTCCCATACCACCCATACATGCGAACATTACTGTCATTGCAAGTATGCCAGGGATTAGGAAATCCATGTATTTTACGTCTCCATATATTTTATCAACTTCGAAGTTTATGGTGTTCACAATATCTTGAAGTGTGTTGGAGCTTTGGTTCATGACACCCAGTGGGCTTTCTATTTGCATTTTTTTGATTCCGATTTCTCCTGATATCCTTGTGAATAATATTTGTGTTGCTGGTACAATTGCTTGGGTTGCGAGTTGGTCTGATGAATCTACATATAGGATGACTGTTGGGGCTTGTTTACTTTCTAGGTTGTCATAATCTGGTGGTAGTATAATAGCAGCTTTAACTTTGCCCGAGTTGACCATCTCTTTTCCTTGGTCTGGATCTGATGTCACTTCTTTGACGTCATACAAGCTCATATTTTTTATGGCGTCTACTGTCTGGTCTGTTACTGGACCGTGGCTTTGTTCGACAATGGCTATGGGAATGTTTTCTAGTGAACCTCCCATTCCATAACCGAAGAATACTATGGCGATTATTGGGAATAGTATTATGGATATTAGGCGTGGTTTGTGCCTCCATAATTCTAGTAGGTCTTTTTTGATCATCCACATGACTTTTTTTGTTTCCATGGTTTATTCCACCTTCTTGGATGTTACTTTTATGAATACATCCTCCAAACTTGGGTCCTTTGTTGAGATAGATTTTATAATCCCGTTATTGTCTAGGATGGTTTTTATAACTGCGTTAACGCCGTTGTTTGAGCTTTCGTTTATTTTTATTGTTATACGGTTACTGTGGTGCTTTTTAACTTCCATTGTCATTGGTAGTTTCCTTATTTCATTGATGATTTTATCTGTGAGGTTAACTATGAATACGCTTATTTCTTTACCTTCTCTTTCAACCATTCCGGTTTTTCCACCTTCTTCTTCTATCCTTTTTAATATTTTAGCTATTTTTGACTCTTTTTCTTTGATTACGGTGTCTTTAAGTGCCTGGGGGGTGTCGAAGGCTGCGAGGATTCCCTGGTTTATTATGCCTACGTGGTCGCAGAGTAATTCTACTTCGTACATGTCGTGTGAGCAGAGTATTATGGTGTGTCCTTCATCGTTTAGTTCGCCTATGAGATCCCATAGTACTCTTTTGGTTGTTGGGTCTAGGCCAATGGTTGGCTCATCCAGGAATAGGATTTCTGGTTGGTGTATTAGGCTGGCTACTAGGGAGACTTTTTGTTGTTGTCCGCCTGATAGGTGTCTTACAAGTTTGTTTTCTGCGTATTTTATGTCGACCATTTCCATGAGTTCGTTTATTCTCTCTTCTTTTAATTCTGGTGGCATTCCATAAAAATCGGCGCATAATTCCACGTTTTCTCTTACTGTAAGGTCTTTGTATAGGCTTACAAGTTGTGGTACCATTCCTATTTTTTGTCTTACACCGTCTGGTTCTTTTATTATGTCGTATCCTGCGACTTTGGCTGTGCCTTCTGTGGGTGGTATGAGGCATGTGAGCATTTTTATCGTGGTTGTTTTACCAGCTCCATTGGGGCCTAGGAATCCGAATATTGTCTTTTTTTCTATTTTCATGTTTAGTTTGTTGACTGCTGTGAAGTCTCCATATTTTTTTGTTAGATTGAAGGTTTCTATGGCGTATTTCATCTGTTCACATCCTTTCTTTTTGGTGGTATGTCTTCCCAGAATTCTTCCCAGATCTTCGTGACATGATTTTCCATTATATATTTGATTTTTTTGACTGTTTCTTCGCCTTGGGGTGTTATATTGTAGTATTTCACTCTTTTACCGCCTTTAAGCTCCCATTCGCCTTTTATAAGGCCTTTATCTTCGAGTTCGTGTAGTATTGGGTAGATTATACTTGGGCCTGGTGGTTTTATTTTGTTGGATACGCCTCTTATTGAATAGAATTTGTGGAGTTTTTTCATTATCTCGTATCCATGGGTTCTTTTTTTATTTATCATGAGTAGGATTATTGTTTTCCCGAATCCTCTCATGAAACTTTTTATTAGGTGATTTTTGTAGTCTTTCATAGGGGTGTACTCCACAATATATAAGTTTTGTGATATATCAGTTTTTGATATATATAAATTTATCCCCAAAAAAATAAAAGTGATTCAACATGAAACTTGGATTTTCCACCCTAGCATTATTCATGAAATCACTCGAAGAAATGTTGGAAATAGCATCAAAAGACGGCTTCCAACTCATAGAAATACTCTGCGAAGGCCCATATTGGCCCAGAAGATTACTAGAAGATAAAATGTTCCCAGAAACCCTTGAATCCTATGATGTTGAACTGTTCCTACATGCACCTACAATAGACCTTAACCCCGCCAGCATAAACCAGGGGATCAGAGAAGAAACCAAAAAACAGACAATGGAAACCATAGACTTAGCCTATCATATCAATGCAACTACCATAACAACCCACCCAGGACTCATACACAGAAAAGATGATAGAATAAGGAAAATGGCCATGGAATTCGCGAAGGAAACATTAAAAGAATGCTCCATTTACGCGGATGACCTTGAAGTTAAACTTTCCATTGAAAACATGCCAGGAAAATACTCCTATCTTTGCAACAATCCAATAGAACATGAACAATTCATCAAAGCCTGTGACTGTTTCGCTACAGTAGACATTGGCCATGCCAATACAACAGAAGACCTTGAAAAATTCTTTAAAATTGAAAATATAGCATACCATCATATAAATGACAATAATGGTAAAAAGGATGAACACCTACCAGTTGGAGAAGGCACCCTCAACTTAAACCTACTCAAACACGTGAAAAAGGGTATAATAGAACTTAACAATTATCAGAATGTTCTAAAAAGCAAATCAAGAATACAAAAACTAATAAAAAGATTATAAATCACAAGTTTCAAAATTTCACATCTAGAAGTTCCCTTATATTATATATGACAACATCAGCAGCTTCTAAAAGCCTATCATTAACTTTGCTCTGTTGGAGGGTTAAAACACCTAAATCTGCTTCTTTAAGCGCTAATATATCATTGAGACCATCTCCAACCATCATGACTTTATCATACTTTTTCTTGAGCTTTCTTATGACAAGGGCCTTTCCTTTTGTATCTACTGTAGCAAAGACATTTGAAGTTGGTATATTAATTGTGATTGCAAGTTTCTCCAGGGCACCTTTCCTGTCACCAGAAGCAACATAAATGTCCATATTCCTCTTTTTAAGCTCTGATATAACCTCTAGGACTCCTGGGAATAATTTACCCCCAGCTGTTAAGGTAAATTCAACCATCCTGGTCTCCATGTTGATTATGAATCCTGAACCACTACATATCTCAATATCATAGCCTTTATCTAAAACAGCCCTTATAGTATCCTGTATATCCTTCACTTGGGAGTTATCATTTTTTAGGATGTTTAAAATCTCTTCCTTAGTTATATCAATATTTGAATAGCTTATACCTAAATCTATATTATTCCGTGTTATGAACTTGTATATGGTCTGGTCTGGCTTAGCATTAATTATACAAGATGCAGGATCTGTCTGGAGGACCACAAGAGCCCTATTCCTCTTATAATCCACCAGATCTAATGAACTTACAAAATCACAGATTTTACCTGTCTCAATTTTTTTAATAGCCCGGTATCTTTCAGTGAGAGTTCCCGAATTATCAAATACAATAGCTTTCCTCATCAAAAAAAATTATAGGTTACAATATGCCTTATATTATTCGGGTTAGTGAAGATGTGACAATAAAATATAACCCAACTACAATAAGAAAAATGCCACAAGCCACTATTATAAACTTGTAACCACCCCTCAATACCAGTTTACCCCTAGAAGAGAAAAATGACACAATACTATACCATGCAAAATCAGAAGACCAATGCCCAATAAGAAAAGCCGCCAAACCCGCCAATTTCGCCACTTCCATGCCTTTAAGCATCAATGCAGCGCCTATCGTACCCCACCATATAAAAAAATACGGATTTGAAACACTAGTCACAAGACCCTTAGATACAGAACCAAAATCCTCAAACCCACCAACCTCAACTTCAAGACTAGTATCCCTCATCATACTTAAACCCATGAATATCATCACAACCCCACCCACCAAACCTATCAAAGTGGATGCCAAAGAAGAAGCTATCAACCACCCCAAACCGGCTAATATAAGCAAAATAATAAAAACCTCCCCTATAACATGACCCAACACTAACAATGGCCCAGTCCTGAATCCTTTCTTAAGGGAATCAGAAATCGTGACCGTTAAAAGGGGGCCTGGGGCCATGGCACCTGAAAGTCCAATCATAAAGGAGGTTGCGGCGAAAATGAGAACATCTAGCATTTAACCACGCTAGGCGCACTCATTAAGTACCTTCATGATCTGGGTCAAGTGATAATCTATTTTTTCAATATCCTCCCTTTTAAGCACCCTAGTCCTGCTGAGAATCTTCATCCTCTCACAAACATGATCCATCCGAACTAAAATACTGCTAATATAAGATTCCATTAGAACATCTCCTACACTATAATCTATACTTTTTTTTGATATAATTTTTTTTATCTCCCTGTTACTTTTACCCCCACACTTGAAAGAGAAGTATACAAGGATATAAGTAAATTCAAATACTACCTTTTTTTCATAAGGTAGCCCACTCCTCGGGAAGTGTGTGGGGGCCTGGTGACCGTCCCCGGGAGGGGGGCGTGAAACAGGGGAGATGAACTCCTCAACTTTGCAAGCCCCCAGGGGGAGGGTCACCCCATGAAGTTTATGGGGATTCCTCTTTTTTCTTTTAATGCTCTCTCATATATTAATGATGCTGTTGCCATATCCTGTACTGAAAGGCCTGTTGAATCAAAGATTGTTATTTCATCCTCACTAGTCCTTCCAGGGACTTCACCTATTATGACTTGGCCCAGAGTACCTTTTATATCCTCCTTGGATATTATACCCTCCCTGAGGGGTACGTTTATTTCACCGCTATGGGAGGCTTGTTCCCATGAATCGACGAAAATCCGCCCCTCTATGAGGATCCTTGGATCCAGTTCTTGTTTGCCGGGAGCGTCAGCACCTATCGCACATATATGGACGCCTGGGGGTGTCCATTCCAATTCTATGACAGGTTTGGTTGAAGGGGTTGCTGTGACTATTATATCCTTGCCTTTAACAGCTTCCCGGGCCGTTTTCGCAGGTTTAACATCTATATTATATTTCTTGGATGTTTCTTTTGCAAATTTCTCTCTAGCTGATGGTGTGCGACAATATACAGTAACTTCCTCAATATCCAACACGTTTTTGATGGCCATAAGCTGTGTGCGTGCTTGTCTACCAGCCCCTATTATACCAAGTTTTTTTGAGTCTGGTCTTGCAAGATATTTTGCTGATATGCCGCCGGCCGCCCCAGTTCTCATATCGGTGATCCAAGTGCCGTCCATTATTGTGAGTGGGAAGCCATCCGTGGGATCTATTAATTCTATGATGGCCATTACAGTGGGTAGGGAATATTTTTTTGGATTTTTTGGGTGTGAATTAACACATTTGACACCGGCCACCTGGGAATATTCTAGGTATGATGGCATTATCCTGAAATCGCCCTCAGGAAAGAACAGGTAACTTTTTGGGGGCATTTGGACCTTGCCGAGAGCATATTCTTTGAATGCCTTTTCCACAGCTTTTAGGATGTCATTCATGTCTATGAGGTTTTTGATGTCACTTTTTCTTAGTAGTAGAGTTTTTTTCATCTGCTCACCATAAACGGCTTATGTGGATAAAATCTTATATGTGTATGATAATTTATCACTATTAAGGTGTTATCGATGGATATTACTAGTAAACTTGGAGCGATCAAAGGTCATGAACTAACAGCAGAAGAAAATGTTGAAAGTTTCCTCAAGACCATAGAAAAAAAAGATCCAGGGATAAATGCTTTTATAGAGGTTAATCGTGAATATGCCATTAGAAAGGCTGCTGAAATCGATTCAAGAATATCGAAGGGTGAGAATGTTGGTAGATTAGCAGGTCTAGTAATTGGTGTGAAAAGTAATATTAATGTTAAAGATTTCACAGTTTCGGCAGCTTCTAAAACACTTGAAAATTACCTGGGAAGTTATGATGCCACTGTCATAGAAAGAATAAAAAAAGAAGATGGTATAATCATTGGGATGACTAACATGGACGAGTTTGCGGCTGGCAGCTCAACAGAAACATCCTATTTTGGCGTGACAGACAATCCCGCGGCAAAGGGAAGAATCCCAGGAGGTTCAAGTGGGGGTAGCGCAGCTGCAATAGCAGCTGAACTATGCGACTTGGCGCTTGGATCAGATACAGGTGGCTCCATAAGAAACCCAGCATCGCATTGTGGAGTCTACGGATTCAAACCAACCTATGGTTTCGTATCCCGGCAGGGTCTGCTTGATCTTGCCATGAGCTTCGACCAGATAGGGCCCCTGGCAAATGACCTATATGGTCTGGCTATCCTATTTGATGTTATAAGCGGTTATGATCCCAGGGATCCTACAACGATAAAATTTGAGGGGACATCATTCACCAAACTATTCAATGAAGAAGAGGGCCATGATTTAACCTTTGGGGTTGTGAGAGAGTTCCAGGAAGTTACAGATGATCCTATAGTTGATATAATAGATGATACCATTGACCTAGTCAAGGAAGAAGGCTTTAAAGTGGTTGAACTCCCCTTTAGATACATTGACCTTTGCCTACCAACCTATTATCTAATAAATTATGTGGAATTCTTTTCCGCCACAAGAAAATATGATGGTAGAAAATACGGGTACAAGATTGAGGATGTCTGCGGCGAAGAAGTCCTAAGAAGGATACAAATCGGATCATATATAAGCCAGAAAGAATTCTCAGGCAAATATTATAGGCGAGCCCTCCAAGCCCGCTCACTCATAAGAAGAGAAATAAAAAACATTTTAAAAAATGTGGATGTCATATTAGGACCGACCGTACCCAAATTACCTCACAAGATTGGAACAACACTCACACCCATGGAAATGTACTCATATGACGTTTTAACTGTTATAGCTAACCTTGCAGGGATACCAGCCGCTAACATGAAAGTAGGTGACGTTAAGGGGATCCCAGTAGGTTTACAGTTACAGGCAAAACCCCTAGAAGATTGGAAGATCATGAAAACAATGTTAGAGATCAGATCAATACTTGAAAGATGACCAAAAATGAGGATAGGATTAGCATACCTAAAAGGTTCAGTACCGGCATTTGAAGACTTCGGCAACTTACCAACAGATATCGTTAAAGAAAACGGTCTAATCAAAGGCGAACCAGCCCACAAGATACTAGATGGTCTGATAATTCCAGGCGGCACCATAATAGAATCTGGTTCAATAAACCCAGATTTCGCCCTTGAAGTCAAAAAAATCTCAAAAGACGGTTTCATTATAGGTATATGCTCAGGATTCCAAGTACTAGGAAAAGAAACCAATATAGGCCGAAGATCACCTTATCCCATTAAAAGGGAAGGTTTAGGCCTTCTAAATGTTAATTTTGAGCCTATGATAAGCAATGATAGGGTTGAAGCCTCTGTAGTGGGCGAATCCTTCATGACAAAGGATCTTGTTGGCACCACTATCCAAGGATTTCATTGCCATACCTACGGAGAGATAAAAGGAGATGCAAAGCCCATATTCTACTCAAAGATAAAAAGAAGCGACTATAAAGATAATCCTAGGGAGATCCTATCAGGGGTTTGTAACGATGATGGGAATGTTGTAGGCACACTAATCCATGGTTGTTTAGATTACAATCCAAGACTCGTTGAAAACATCCTAAAATTTTTAGATGCGAACGAAAAGGACAAAAAGAAGGCTTTGGAACTTAACAATATCCTTATTAAAAAGATAAAATCTGAATTGGCCATTAACACTAAAATCAGGGTTCCAGATGGTGGGAGGAGAAAATCTAAGTATCCGCTGATGATAATGGTGGCAAGTACAGGTTCTGGTTCTGGTAAAACATTTATAACCACGGGTATTGCAGGCGCACTCCGCAAGAAGGGATTCCATGTTGGAATTCTAAAAGTGGGACCCGATGTTAGGGATATAGTACCAGCACTTTACCTTGTGAAAGAAAAAATGGAAGAATATTCATCGATAAAAATAGCCGACCTAGGATGGATGCCACTAAAAGATGTTATCAACAGGTTAAAAGATTCATCATATGATATTGTTATCATAGAAGGTGTTATGAGTAGTGTGACAGGGCTGCTTAACGAAAAAGTTCCATATTCATCAGCCGAGATCGCATTTGCCGCTAACATACCAGTCATATTAGTTTCAAATTGTAGTAAAGGTGGTATAGAATCAGCTGCACTCGATATAGTAGCACATGGAAAACTTATGAGAAAATTGGGCATAGACATAAAAGCTGTTATACTCAACAGAGTCTATGACGATGAAATATTCAGGAAGGCCGCGGATTTCATAGGACATGCTCTAGACTGCGATTTCATCTATAAGCTCCCTAAGGTTAACATTAGTGAAAGGGGGGGAACCCCAGAGATAGAAATCAGACTCGAAGATTTCTGTCTCACAGCCCTGAAAACAGTTGAAGAAAACATTAATGTTTCGGAGATATTCTCATTGGCGCGTGAACCTTCATTTAAGGGTTATATTCCAATAGAAGTTCTAGACAGGAAATTTAAGGAGGGTTTATAACCCCTTTATATTCTTTGTATGCTTTGATGACCTGTGAACCATCAAGGAAAACCAGATCATGTTCATTGGCATACAATTGAGCATCACTAATACTCAATGAATTGCCATTATTGTCATCCATCATTTCACAGCAGACAGCAACACCTGTCAGGCCAGCCATCTCCATTAAGGCTATGCTCATCTCGGTATGCCCTTTCCTATTTAGTACATGGCCCGGGGCGGCTCTTAATAGTGTAACATGACCTGGGGATCTGAAAAATTCTCCAAACTTTTCATGTTTATTATTTTTGCATAATAGTGCGAGTTCTTTTATCGTCAGGGCCCGGTCATTATCTGTTATCCCTGTGAATGTTTTTCTGTGGTTTATTGTAATGGAAAATGCGGATTTTTCATCATAGGGTATGTCATGTGGTGATAACCTTTTGAGCACTTTATATTTTTCGCTTGCAACCTGCATTATATCAGTCATGAATGGTATTCCAAGCTTTTCGGCGTTTTCTGATGATACTGGGGCGCATATTAGGCCTCCGGCATCATTTCTAAGTATTTTTATATGTTCGGGTGTTACGAGTTCAGCGGCTAATATCATGTCTGTTTCTCTTTCTCTGTTTGCAGCGTCAAAGACAAGTATTATTTCACCTTTCTTTAGTGATTTCAGCGCTTCTTTGATCATTGTAATCACGACCTTTGATCATATTTTTCACAATCAGCTAATATTGTGACGGTATCTCCATCCTTTAATTTAAGTGTTTGGCGAATATAAACTGGTGCTATGAATTCAAGTATCCTGGGTGGATGATGCGTTTTAACTGGGAATATTATGGCGCCTTTAATCTTATTATTGAGCGCGGCTTCCATATAGAGGACATCACCGAACTTTTCTTTTCCTTTTATTTTCTTTGCGTGTAGTATGCATTCTTTTATGGAGGGTATATCCTTGTCTTGGATTATAATATTGAGGGTTCCTGGGTATGGTTCGAATCCCAGTTTTTCCTTGAATTGGTGAGAATATAATTCTTTTGACATGTAATAGGCTCCTTCACCCGAACCTGATGTTAATGTGCCCTTGATTTTCATTTTAATTCCTCCTTGGCCTTTTTTGTGCAGAGTATGTGTGCTTGTCTCAGAGGCTCTGGCATCTTATATATGCTTGTGTTTTTAACTACTTTCACAGCAGTTTTTAAGGTTATTTTATGCCCAACACTTACAATTATCCCATTGACTATTTTACCCTCAACTTTCCCTTTTATTTTTAGGAGTGAATTATCCCTTTCAGCTTCTTTTATAGGTCTTCTGGTGATGCCAATGGTTGGTTTCCCTAGGAGAACTCCAACATGGCTTGCCAATCCAAAGCCTCTTGGGTGTAATGTGCCGTTCCCATTAACCATGAGAACATCAAATGGATTTTCTAATCCATTTAAAACATCTAGGATGGCTTCAGCTTCTCTGAACCCCAAAAATCCGCTTATGTATGGTATGGGTAATTCAACTTTTTTATATGCCTTTTCAACAACTTCTAGATGGGTGTTCATTATCACGGCCGCTGCTATCCCCTTATTAGCTACTGTGAATGAGATGTCAGCACCACATATATATTTAAAATGTGAAATAACATCCTTTTTCACGACTTTCTTCGACCATTCACATTGCAAGCACACCATTGTATCTATAAGTTGATTCCAGTACATTATTTTATCCTGGCTTTTATTGTTGAAAATGTGGGGCCTCTGAGGTCTATTACCTTGTTTTTACTTGTGATATATCTCATAGCAACCTTGTCTAATTTCAAGTTGAGGTCTGAAAGTGAACGTGCAATGGCACTTCTAACCTTAACAGTATCTGAGCCTGTTACCACCATCTCTTCGATCTTATATGCGGCTTCGGCTGCAAGAGCATCCATATAGGTTATCCTGGTATCTATACCATTTCTTCTGGCCTTTTTTATAAGTTTTGTGTCAAGTTTCTCATCATCAGGAACTCCTAGTATGTTCCCATCATAGATGAAGATGCGGTTAGTGGCCGCGGGACCCAAAAGAAGAGTGTTTTCTTCCACTTCAACAGCTTCTACATGGATATTTCTTCCTAGGAATTCACCATCATATACTGTGAAACTGCAAGGTGAAAGCTCGGATCCATGTTTTCTCCAGACATTTATGATCTTTTCCATGAGTTTTCTTCCATCTTCTGTCACAGGATATAAGTTTATCCTGAGCATACTTGCAATTTCCCTATCTGAAAGCTCCCATTCCCTGTATATTTGGGGATAGACCATCTCTCTTATATCGTTCTCCTGGGATAGTATCATTGCAAGTCTTTCAACCCCTAATCCGAGGTTCATCACGTCTTTATCCACCCCATATTTTGAGAGTGCTATGGGTGAATATAAGCCGAAGGTTGCGATTTCAACCCATTCCCTGAGTTTTGGATGGTATCCATAAACTTCTGTTTGCGTCCCAGGAATATAATATTTCGATTTTTTTTCATCAGGTAGAAACTTAAACTTTGAAAACCCGAAATATTCCAAGAGACCCTCTGATACGGCTTTCCCAACATCTAATGGCACTTCTTCATCAACCATTACACAAGAGGCTGAATAATATGTCATAAGATGGCTTGAATCCTCTCTCTGCTCCCTTCTAAAACATCGATCTATTGAAAACAATTTTAATGGGAGCTTATACTTGTCATGTAAATATTGTAATGTTATAAACCAACCAGATGTCATATGAGAACGCAGCGTATTCTTTGTAGCTAGAGGATTTAAATCTCTTATCTCAGGGAAAACCATTTCAAGAACCCTGAGACCTGTATCATTACTCACACCAAGAGCTGATGAAACCTCCATTACTAGATCGTCACCTGCAAGAACACCCTTCTTATATGATCTGAAAACTTCCTTCAAATTACTTATCTTTTCATCATCGACTTCAACATCCAATTTCTTAATCTCATCTATCTTTTCAAGGCCCAACCCAATATCTGGCCTGGGTAGTCCTGCAAGATAAAAGCATCTGTCAAGTATCGCTGGGGCTTCAGGCCCGAATTGCTTGTAGATATGTTCTTCATCAATGAATATAGGGTTAACAACCTCATCAAATCCTAGTTTAAGATAAGCATCCCTTAACCTCCATATAGTATCATAGAGGATGTGTGGCCTTCCCATTTTAAACCTTAGACGGGGATATTCCATGTCATGGTGAGGTTTCCTAATTAACTTGCCAGTTTCAACCCATGCCCTTTCAAAATCCTTCCTAGCTAATTTTATCACATCTTTCCTTTTCAAATCCAACCCTCAATATCATTCCCTAATATTTCAATCTGTCTATACCAACACTTATAATAAATATATAGGTAGATTATAGATTATGGAAAGCGAAGTGTATCAATGTGATGTTCTAATAATAGGCTCTGGTGGCGCTGGTAGTCGCGCGGCCATTGAAGTATCAGATCATGGTCTTGAAGCTCTTATAGTATCAAAGGGTCTATCATTTAAATCAGGATGCACAGGGATGGCTGAAGGCGGTTATAATGCGGCCTTCGGTTTTGTGGATGCTGAGGACAACCCCGAAATCCACTACCAGGACACGCTAGAGGGTGGTGGGTTCCTAAATGATCCTGAACTTGTAAGGATCCTGGTTGATGAGGCGCCTGATCGGCTTATAGACCTTGAAAGTTATGGGGCTCTCTTTGATAGACAAGAGTCTGGGATTCTTGATCAGCGCCCATTCGGGGGTCAAACATATCGTAGAACCTGTTATCAGGGTGATAGGACAGGACATGAGATCATAACAGCACTCAAAGAAGAGATAACAAGAAGAGATATAGAAACATTAGATGAGGTGATGATAACCTCACTAATACTCGACGAGGATGAAAAAAGCGTCCAGGGAGCCCTTGGAATCTCATTAAAGGATTCAAGGTTCATATGTTTTAATGCTAAATCCACTATACTCGCGAGTGGAGGGGCTGGACACATTTATCCTGTAACCTCAAATACTCTGCAGAAGGGTGGTGACGGTTTTAGCATAGCATGGGATGCTGGTGTAGAACTCATTGACATGGAACAAGTCCAATTCCACCCCACAGGCATGGTGTGGCCAGAATCTCGTAGGGGCGTTCTTGTAACCGAGGCTGTGAGGGGTGAGGGTGGTATACTCCGGAACAAGGATGGCGAACGTTTCATGAAAAGATATGATCCCAGGTTGGAGCTTGCAACAAGGGATGTTGTCGCAAGGGCCATCTATAATGAGATCATGGAAGGTCGGGGAACAGAAAATGGTGGCGTCTACTTAGATGTGACTCATCTTCCAGATGATGTGATAGAAGAAAAGTTAGAGACAATGTTCCTACAATTCTTGGATGTGGGTGTGGACATACGCGAAGAGGCAATGGAAGTTGCTCCAACAGCTCACCATTTCATGGGTGGTGTTAGAATAGACCCATGGTGTCGTACAAATCTTAAAAATCTTTTCGCAGCCGGGGAAGTTAGCGGGGGAGTTCATGGCGCTAACCGGTTAGGTGGGAACGCTCTTGCAGACACCCAAGTTTTCGGGAGACGTGCAGGTATCTCAGCCGCGAAGAACGCTCTTAAAGGAGATCTCAAACTCAACAAGGATTATGTTGAGGCCCAGGAATACAAGTTAAAGAGTAAGGTTAGGGAAGGTGACCTGAGACCAGCAGAGATTAAGAGAAGGTTACATGATACCATGTGGGAGAACGTTGCCATTATACGAGAAGAAAAATCCCTTAGATCAGCCTTATCCACCATAAGATCTCTTCAAAGAGAACTTCAGAGGATAGACGTCCCAGAAGGTGGCAGATTCAACAAGTACTTCCAAGAGGCTGTTGAAATCGAGAACATGCTCAAAACAGCATCACTCGTAACAAGATCGGCCCTAATACGCAAAGAAAGCAGGGGATCCCACTTCAGAAAGGATCACCCGGAAATGAGGGATGAATGGAAAAAGAGTATTGTGCTAAATAAAAATAGAAAACCATACTTTATTAAAAGATGATCATGCCTTAGAGACCAACTCTTCAGCCGCATTCTCCGCAATTTCAATAACATATTTCTCATCAACAGCTTCTAGTCTACTGTCCTCCATGAGAATTTCACCATCACATAACACTGTCTCAACATCACAGCCAGAAGCCGAATATACAAGATGCGAAATAGGATTCCTCCAAGGAGTGAGATGACTCTTCCTAGTGTTTATAAGCACAATATCCGCCTTCTTACCCACTTCCACACTTCCAATCTCCTTAGCAAGTCCCAAAGCAGCCGCCCCATTTAACGTGGCCATTTCAAAAACCTTCCCAGCATCTAGGCTTGTTGGATCCATATTTTTTATCTTTTGTAAAAGTGCCGCTATCTTCATCTCCTCTATAAGATCCAAATTATTATTAGATGCAGCCCCATCAGTCCCAAGTGAAACACACACACCCTCCCTTACAAGTTTTTCAACAGGCGCGACACCAGAAGCCAATTTCATGTTACTCACAGGATTGTGTGACAATTTAACACCCCTTGACTTTAAAATACGAATCTCAGATGATGAAAGCCACACAGCATGGGCAGCGATAACATCCTCGCCAAGAAAACCAATCTCATCCAAATAAACAAAGGGTCTCTTACCATACCTTTCAAGCACTTGTTGAACCTCAACTTCTGTCTCAGCCACATGAATATGTACAAGAACACCATATTTATCAGCAAGACCCCTCACCTCCTCTAAGAGGCCCCTGGAACATGTATATGGACTGTGAGGCCCCAATGCAACCTTTACACGCCCATTAGCCATACCATGACATTTTCTAATTATCCTTTTTGATTCTTTTATTTCAGCCTTCCTCTTTTCCACATCATCAAAATCTATCATACCATGACTTATCATGGCACGTAGACCAGTCTCTTTGATAGCCTCAGCCACATGATCCATATAAAAATACATGTCATTGAATGTGGTTGTCCCAGACCTTATCATTTCCACACAACCAAGAAGGGCCCCAGCATAACAATATTCACCATTAAGGTGTGCTTCAAGGGGCCAAATATAATCGTTAAGCCAAGTTTCAAGTTTAAGATCATCAGCAAATCCTCTGAAAAGCGTCATAGAAAGATGGGTGTGCGTATTCACAAGTCCCGGGATTAAGAGTTTACCACTACCATCAATTATCTTATCAGCATCCCCCGGATCAATACTAGGAGATATTTCCACGATTTTATCATTTTCTATAAGTACAGAACCTTTCCTTTGGCCATGGACGTCTAGAATCTGGGCATCTTTTATTAGAATGTTTTGTGTTTCCATCCATTCACCCCCAATATAAGTTAAAGTAGAATCTAATATAATGTTATCACACTCAAAAAAACTATATTATCTGGTGATTATATGAGGATTAAGATGGCAATACCATCAAAGGGAAGGATAAGTGAACCTACACTAAGATTATTAGAAAAGGCAGGTATAGGATTAAAGGACACCTTGAAAAGACGGTTATTCTCACAAACAGAACATCCAAACATTGATGTTATGTTCACCCGCGCCACTGATATCCCAGAGTTTGTTGCTGATGGCGCTGCAGATCTTGGAATAACAGGCCTAGACCTTATAAAGGAAAGAGCGAGCGATGTTAAAATCTTGGAAGATCTCAAATTTGGTAAAGCAAAACTTGTATTAGCAGCCCCTGAAGATTCAAAAATAAAAACTCCCAGGGATATAAAAGACGGATCCATCATAGCAACAGAATTCCCAAAACTCACACACCAATACCTAAAAGAGAAGAATATAAACGCGGAGATAGTTGAACTCAGCGGCTCAACAGAGATAGCACCATTCATAGGAGTTGCAGACCTTATAACAGACCTGACAAGTACTGGTACAACATTAAAGATGAACCACCTCCGTATCGTGGACACAATCCTAAAAACTTCAGTTAAACTCATAACAAACCCTGAAAGCTACCACAAAAAAAGAAAACTCATCGAAGAAGTTAGAACAGCTATCAGGGGAGTTTTGGACGCCCAGGGTAAAAAACTTGTCATGCTAAACGTTAACAAAGAACAACTCGAAGCCGTGAAGAAAGTCATGCCAGGGATGACAGGCCCCACAGTATCCAAAGTCCTATCAGATGATGGTATGGTGGCAGTACATGCTGTAGTGAATGAAAAAGACGTTTTTAGAGTTGTGAATGAACTTAAACGTGTCGGTGCAAGGGACATCCTCGTGGTACCAATTGAAAGAATCATACAATAAAGGTGATAAAATTGAAGTTCCTTAGATTCCAACACAACAAACCCAGACATGGTTTCATCCAAGATGGAAAAATCATAGAAATCCCAGCCAAAGATTACCTCACCAGCAACCCAAGAAGTCTAAGAACATACACAATCAATGATGTGAAGATACTACCACCAGTAAAACCCTCGAAGATAATATGTGTAGGCCTCAATTATAGAGACCATGCAGAAGAACTAGGCATGGAAATCCCCAAAGAACCCATAATCTTCCTGAAACCCCCAAGTAGCATCATAGGAGATGGTGACCCCATAATATACCCGAAAATGTCACAGGAAGTTGACTATGAAGTGGAATTGGCGATAATAATATCAAAAAAGGCTAAAAGCGTGAACAACAAAGATGCCGGGGATTTCATAGCAGGTTACACCATCTTAAATGATGTTACAGCCAGAGACCTTCAAAGAAAAGATGGTCAATGGACACGTGCCAAAAGTTTTGATACATTCTGTCCCATAGGACCGTGGATAGAAACTGAAATCGACCCAAATAGACTTGAAATATCCCTACAGTTAAACGGAAAAATTAAACAATACTCAAACACTCAAAACATGATATTTAGTGTATATGAACTTGTGGAATTCGTATCAAACATAATGACTCTAAAAAAGGGAGATATCATCGCAACTGGAACACCCCCAGGCGTCGGGCCCATGAAACCAGGAGACAAAATTGAAGCATCCATAGAGGGTATAGGAACCCTCAAAAATACAATAATATGAATTTATCCCCCTGTTACTTTGTAAAAAACCCCCCGAAAGTAAGTATACAATAGGGGGGATAAGTAAATTTAAATACCATTTTTTTTATGGGTTGTAGCCCACTCCTTGGGAAGTGTGGGGGCCTGGTGACCGTCCCAGAGGGGGCGTGAAACATGGGTGTGAACTCCTCAAATTTGCAAAGTTTCATGTTTGGGGAAGCCCCCATGCATGGGGGGGAGGTCACTCAAGGTAGATTGCAGGTTTGTAAGGGATGGCATTTTTAGCCTTACCCTCTGGATCATATTCAGCATCCTTGTGAATTATCACCTTTGCATCAACTTCATCTTCCATGTAGCTCTTGGCATCAGATAATATCTTATATTCGTCAATGCGTCCTGTATACTCTCCTCTTACAACATCCTTGAGGATCCTTTTTATAAAATCTGCGATTTCCCTTTTATCCTCGTGTATTCCCTCAGAGACGGCACGTCCCATTAAAGCCCCCATATCAGGTTTACCAATCTCAGCGGCCAGCTCTAATATCCTCCATTTCCACTCAGGGGCAACATATACATGTACCTTCTCCGGATTCAAACTTAGAATCTTTTTTATCTCCAATATATCCTTAACAGTACCCTGAACCATCTCCTCGGCCCTTTGAACCTCTACACTTATAAATTCTTCATGGAATCTTGGCCATGGGGCCTCTGATACAAAACCTTCACCACCATATTTCTCCCACATCTCCTCTGCAGTATGTGGAATGAAAGGGGCCATTAAACGGATCCACACACCAATCAGGTACTTGAGAAGAGCCCGGGCCTCTTCATCGACATTATATTTAACACGTTTCATGTAATGGTCAACATCCTTCCTAAGGAGGAAAAACGCTTCCTGCACGGCCCTTCTTGTCTGGAATTTTTCAAGGGCCTTTGTAGTCTCTTTTATCCTGAGGTTTATCCTGGCCATCATCCACTTGGCGATAAAAGATGAAGGTTCTGGTATTTTAGAATCTAACAATTTTTTCGAGCCTATTATCTTGGAGATTTTTTCCCCGAATTCTTTGAACCATTCAAGGCGTCTTTTCGTGCCTATAACCTCTTTTTCCCTCCAGTCGAAGTCTTGCCATGGTTCTGCAGATGACATTAGAAATAGTCTCACAACATCTGCTCCATGGGTTTTTATGGCGTCTGATAATAGTACAACATTTCCCTTTGATGATGACATTTTTTTTCCTTCAAGAAGGCCCATGCCAAATACTACTATACCCTTGGGCCATTTGGATGGTGGGAATATTGCAGAATGGTGGAACAGGTGGAATGTGAGATGGTTACCTATAAGATCCTTTGCTGATAACCTCCAATCTAGAGGGTACCAGTAATTGAATTCTTCAGAGATTTTATGGGTTTCTTTTGTCTGTTTATTGTTTTTGTTGAGGAAAATTGTATCGAAGAATTCATCATCTAAGGTTTTGGCTGGTAACTTTTTCAGGTGTGGGACTATTGTATAATATGACATGTAGATTGTGGAGTCGCTTAGGGGTTCTATTATCCATTCTGGATCCCATGGTAGGGGTGTTCCAAGACCTATCCTCCTTGCGCAGGCCCAGTCATCTAACCATTCGATGTAGTATTCAAAGTTTGCCTTCACTTCTTCTGGTATTATTTTGAGGGAGTTGAGGCATTTTCTGGTTATTTTTTTCCATTTTGGGTCTGAATATTTTATGAACCATTGGTTTTCCATTATTTTCACGATGCAACGGCTGCCGCATCTGCAGATTACAGGATGTTCTGAGAAGTCGAAGATTTCATCGGCTTTTCCTTCAGATTTTAGTTGTTTTGCTATTTTTTCACGGGCTTCTGCTACTGGCATTCCATTATATCCTGGGATGTGTTGGCTCATTTTACCTTTTGCATGTTCGATTTTGTAGAGTTCGTTTGTGGCGTCATCCAGTTTTGGGTCTTTTTGGTTTTTTATCTTGAATTTTTCTATGGTTTCACAGGCTGGACATTCTCCGTAGCCTTTAATTGTTATTACATTAACTGGTTTTATCTCTTTGATGAGGTCCTTTAGATTGTATTTTTCTTGTAATTTTTTGTTGTTTTTTAGGTCTTGTAGTGCGATGTAGTCTGCTGGTGCATGTGCTGGGACTGAGAACACTACTCCTGTACCATATTCTGGGTCGACGAAATATGCGGGTAGTATGGGGTGTTGGCTTCCTGTCATGGGATTTTTAGCACTAGAACCCACCAGATTTTCCGGGTTGACCAATTCTATGATTTCCATGCCCTTTTTTTGTTCTGATAGGTTCTTATATGATTTTTTGCTTATAATCCACTTTTCGTCATCTACTTCCACCTTGATGTATTCTTCTCTTGGGTTTATCCAAATGTTTGTGACTCCGTAGACTGTTTCTGGCCTGAATGTTGCGGCTACAAGGTATGAATCTTCTATTTTGAATTTGAGTATGGTGAGTTGGTTTATGGCCACTCCTTCGCCTTCTAGGAGGTCGTGGTCTCCTACTGGGTTTTCACATTCTGGGCAATATTTTACTGGATGTTCCCCTTTACGTACTAATCCTTTCTTTTTTAATTTTTTTATCTGCCATTCGATAAACTTTTGATATTGGGGGTCTGTTGTCTTGAATTCTCTTCTCCAGTCGATTGAGTAGCCCATGGCCTTCATTATACGCTTGTATTCTTTGCTGAAATATTCTACGATGTATTCGGGGTTTGAGAATTTTTCCAGTTCGCCTGGGGGGACCTTGTGGACTTTCTGGTATATTCGCCATGTCCATGGGTCTTTTCTCTGGATTCTCTTAGCTATTCCGATAACTGGGGCGCCTGTCACGTGCCATGCCATTGGAAACAGTACATTGTAACCTTGCATGCGTTTAAATCTTGCATATACGTCTGGTACAGTATAGGTTCTTCCATGTCCTATGTGCATGGCGCCACTTGGATAGGGATAGGCAACTGTCAGGAATAGTTTTTTGTCGCTGTCGGGGTTGGCTTGGAAGATCCCCGCGTTTTCCCATTTTTTCTGCCATTTCTTTTCGATATCCACTGGATCACCACCAGATTATCATCTTATTTCCTCTAATAGCCATTTGAGGTAATCTTCTGATCCTCCCTTGATTGGGATATGGATGATACACGGATTTTCATAACTATGTAATTCTTTAACCCTTTTTATAATTTCTTTAACATTCTCTTCAATGGTTTTAACTATTAGCACGGATTCTTCATCCTCTTCTATCTCATCATTCCACCAATAAAATGATCTTATGGAGGGTATTATGTTCACGCATCCTGCTAGCCTATCTTCAACTAGTGTTTTACCTATTCTTTTTGATTCTTCTTCCCCAGATGTTGTTATATAGATTATGGTGAACATTTCCATCATCCCCTTAGGATGATCTTCGGGATCTCAGGAGGGTTTAGTTTATGACGAGATCTTTTGACCATACTCCTTATACGTTTAACTTCCCTTATGGGTACTCCTATTTTTTCACTTATCATCTGATCATCTAGGCGATGGTCTATCATTAGATATAATATTTTATCAAGGGTGTGATATTTTATTCCCAGTTCTTCTTCATCGGTCTGCCCATACCATAGGCCTGCTGTGGGTGTTTTTTCTATTATCTCCTTTGGCACTCCAAGTTTCTCTGCTAGGATTTTAACCTGGCCTTTGTATAGGCAGCCTATGGGTAGAATGTCCACTCCACCATCACCATATTTTGTGAAGTAGCCGACTTGAAGTTCTGTGAGGTTCCCTGTGCCTACTACAAGCCTGTTCAGTGAATTGGAATGATAATATAATATCATCATCCTCATCCGGGCTTTAAGGTTGCCCTTTGCAAGTTTTGTGCTTTTATGATGGCAAAGGGACTTGAAAGGTTCAATTAGATGGTCTATATTTATTGTTTCGTTTTCTATGCCAAGGATTCCAGCAACCATACGGGCGTGCTTAATGTCAATGGAACTTGTGGTGCTTGTGGGCATTATAATCCCCAAAACTTTATCAGAGCCCAGAGCATCCTTGCAAAGATAGGCTGTTACTGTCGAATCAACCCCACCACTTAAACCTAAAACCACACCATCAGCTCCCGCCTTTTCAACCTTCTCTTTTATAAATTCTTTTATCTGGGATATTACATTTTCATCAACTGGGGGAAGATCAACCTTCATTCTACTACCACCAAAATCCCTAGAATAAATTCCTCCTTTTTTTTGCATGTTCAAAAACTTCAGATAGAGAAGATCCGCATAGGAGGAAAACCTTTTTTTTGATAGAAATTTTAATATATATAGGTTATACAATCCACTTATAAAATAATGGATCTATTCTAAAAAGAGAATCTACTGGAGGTATGCAATGGCATTCAAGGACCTATTCAAATTCAGCAAGGGAAAAACAACATTCATATTCGTAGGAGGTAAAGGAGGTGTGGGTAAAACCACTATATCAGCCGCAACAGGACTATGGATGGCTAAATCCGGTAAAAAAACCCTTGTAATATCAACAGACCCCGCGCACTCATTATCTGACTCATTTGAGAAAAAGATAAGTCACGTGCCAACCTTCATCCAAGAAAACCTATATGCAGTTGAAATAGACCCAGAAATTGCAATGGAAGAATACCAAGAAAAACTAAAAGAACAATCAGACCTAAACCCTGGAATGGGCATGGAACTACTCCAAGAACAAATGGACATGGCATCCATGTCCCCAGGAATTGATGAAGCAGCGGCCTTCGACCAATTCCTAAAATACATGACAACAGACGAATACGACGTTGTAATATTCGACACAGCCCCAACAGGCCACACACTAAGACTCCTATCATTCCCAGAAATGATGGATTCATGGGTAGGGAAACTAATAAAACTTAGAAGACAAATAGGAGCCCTTGCAAAGGCATTCAAAAACATACTACCATTCATGGGAGACGAGGAAGAAGAAGACAGAGCACTAAAAGACTTGGAAACTACAAAAAAGAAGATCAGAGAAGCAAGGGCCGTCATGTCAGACCCTGAGAGAACATCATTTAAAATGATAGTAATACCCGAGGAAATGTCCATCTACGAATCCGAAAGAGCTATGAGAGCACTTGAAAAATATGACATCCACACAGATGCAGTAATAGTAAACCAAATACTACCAGAAGAAAGCGACTGCGAATTCTGCAAGGCAAGAAGAAGACTACAAAAAGAAAGACTAAAGATGATACGGGAAAAATTCAGCGACCAAATAGTGGCACAAGTCCCACTACTCAAAAAAGAGGCAAAGGGTATAAAAACACTAGAAGAAATAGCCGAAACCCTCTATGGCAAACCATTAACAGAAATATAACAGTTTTTACAGAGAATGGAGGGTCATTCACACCCTCCACATAATCTTCCACTCCCCCCCATTTGATTCTCCAACCCAAGATTAAAAGTTTTTTTTCTGTTGAGAGATAAAAATTTATAAAATAAACCCGGGATAATGTAACATACATCAACAAGAGGTTGGTAATATGAAAGTAGCAGTTTTCGGTGCTGGTAATCAAGATCTTTATGTTAAACATTTAAACTTACCTGAAAAGTTTGGTGGAGAGCCCCCATTTGGTGGTAGTAGAATGGCCATAGAATTCGCAGAAGCTGGACACGAAACCATCCTCGCAGAACCAAACAAAAGCATACTAGAAGATGATCATTGGAAGATGGTGGAAGATGCCGGGGTTAAAGTTACAGTGGATGATGTGGAAGCCGCTTCTAATGCCGAAATCGCAGCACTCTTCACACCATTCGGTAAGAAAACCTTCGAAATAGCCAAAAACATAATATCTCATCTTCCAGACGGGGCGGTTATATCAAACACTTGCACAGTCTCTCCAGTCGTATTGTATTATGTTCTTGAAAGAGAGCTCAGAAGAGAAAGACAAGATATTGGTATTGTATCCTTACATCCAGCCGCCGTACCCGGAACTCCTCAACATGGCCATTATGTGATTGGTGGACATGCGACAAGCGGCCTTGAAATCGCAACTGATGAACAAATACAAAAATGTGTCGATCTCGCGGAAAGTTGCGGTAAAACAGCCTATGTTGTCCCTGCTGACGTTTCAAGTACAGTTGCAGATATGGGATCCCTTGTCACAGCAGTGACACTTTCAGGCGTGCTTGATTATTACTATGTTGGCACCCAGGTTATCAAAGCTCCTGTGGAGATGGTTGAAAAACAGATACTCATGACACTCCAGACAGTAGCGTCTCTCGTGGAATCTTCAGGCGTTGATGGAATGCTAAAAGCAATAAACCCAGAATTATTAGTCAAAAGCGCGACTTCAATGCACTTACTCAAAGAACAAGAGGCACTAGATGCCGCGCTCAACATACTCTCCAACCTAGACGAGGATGTGAAGAAATGGATTGAAAAGGGTGAAATAAAACACACAGATCTTGTAGCCGCCCAAGCGCTTACAAAAGAACTTAAAAACCTTATGGGTGGTGTTGCAGCTGAAGGGACAATAAGACGCTGCATGAGAAAAATGTTCGAATAAAACCCCACAGAAAACCTTCTAAATAGGGGGGGTGAATAACTTCTCTAACAAGACCTAGTAGAGCTAAATACCTTTAAATTATATAATAATATGTATGATATTATCTTTTTTTCTTTGGTGGAGAAAATGATAGAAGAACTAGACCTTATAGAAAAGGTTTATGAACTGAAAATAGAAAATAAGAAGGAACTTGAAGAAGAAATCGTGAAAAAATCCAATGAAGGACATGATATCCTATTCTTGTGTACCATAGTTAATTCATGGATCGCCCAAAACTACAAACCAGGAGAAATCAAAGTTCCAATAGATATAATAAAAAACATAAAATAGGGAACCCCCTTGAAACACAGAAAAATACCATTTATCACACTATCAGAGATCAAACACAGAGCCTGGATAACAATATCAGATTGTAATTTCCATTGTAGAGGATGTTTCAGCAACGCGAGAAAACCCACAGGCAAACCCTTAACTGTGGAAGAACTTGTAAAGCTACTAAAAGAATCCTCCCTAAAATACTATGGAAAACTCCCAGAAGAGATCATTATAACAGGGGGAGAACCCACACTAGACAAAGAATACCTTATAAGACTAGTTTCAAAACTAAATTTTGCACATATCATCCTAGAAACCAACGCATATCTACTCGACAAAGACTACATACAAGAACTTGTCAAAAAAGGCGTCAGAGAATTCATGGTAGACCTTAAAACATTAGATGATAAAAAACACAAATGGTACACAGGATACTCCAATAAAAAAGTCTTAAAAAATATAAAAACAATCCAAGAAAACGCAAAACTAATAATAAAAACATTATACATCCCAGGATTCATCGAAGAAGACGAAATAAAAAAAATAGCCAAATATATAGCATCCATCAACCCCCAGATAGAATATCGCATCAACGACTTCAAAACAAGACATGGAATATCAAGAAACCCAACAATCAAAGAAATTGAAAAAGCCTATAAATTCGCGAAAAAACACCTCAAAAATGTTGTGATAAGCAGAAGCTGCAGAAGGGAAAGCAAACCCCCAAAGAAAAAAACATGGATAACAGTATTCCCAGACGGCACACTCAAAAAAAGATCAACAAAAAACTACCAATCTTATAAAAGACACCTGCCACAATAGACCATCCAAAAAAAAACTCCAAACACATAAATGAGCGACACACCCCCCACTCCCAAGTAGATCTAAAAGAAAATACAAGCCTCAAATCAAAAAAAACCCACAACAGCATATCCTTAAAGGAAGCGGATATTATAACCATATATTCTAATAAACACAGTATATCAACCAAAAAAAAGAAAGTGGGAATTGGAGTTTATCTATCTGAATATAACCGGCCAAGTGCCCTAGCACAGAAGATCAGAAGGTAAGGAACCACAAAGAGGCCAAAAACCAACAGCATGATTATTAACACAAGTATAAATCCTGCTGATGCGATTTCTGGGGTCATCTGAGTTATTGCTGCTATCCCAAATAGACCGGCGATTGGTAGTAAGATAATGTTTAATACACCCATGGTCACGCTGTATGCACCTGTATTAATTATTGTAACGCCTATGATCCAAATGATATACTTTAACCATGAAATCTCTGATATAACATTCAATATTTCCCCGATGCTGAAAGCTGCTCCTAAACTGTCATTGAACGCCATATGAGCTATTGCGATTGCCAATAACAGTCCAAATATAATGGCCAGGATACCCCCTATTACTATACCAATAAGCGCAACAATAGGATTTGACATGGCTAGGAAATAACTAGCAATTAAGATTATCACTGGTATTATCATATAGACTATGGCTACAACAAAAACTTTGAGTCCGTCGATTAACATGTCACCCCATTCATCAAAGTCCGGAAGCTCATCAAAACCAGCTACTGTGGCCTTAATAACCCTTAGAATGTACCCATAAACAAGGAATATTGGGATTATCAGAAAACTTATTATGATGAGTATTCCCAATGTTAAGACTTTCTTTAAGTTCGATCCTGGGTAATCAAGGGCTTCGCCCACAATTTCGCCAACATTCATATTTACACCTCCTAAACTATAATATTGTATGGATTTTATTATATATATATTATTATATGGTACAGATTGCGAAATTTGAAAATGCTTTATCAGAAAAACTATTAGATGATTATATACGAGTTCATTGGAGGGTGTGCTGGACAATGCTTATATATTGTGGTTAACTAGGTATTGAAAGGATTTTTTTCTGTGCCATTACAAAAAAAGGTGAACTAGTTTTTAACTGTATATACAAGTGAGTGGGGATCTTTTGTTTTTTTTTTGAGCAAGTATACATATTCTGCCATTTTTTTGTCATTGTGTGGTGTTCTGCTACTAATTCGTTGCATTCTGCGCATTTTAATGAATTGTAGATCCTTGCTTTTTTTGGGGTTTCATCTTCACTTTTCTGACTGTGAAAAATTCATAGGGATCCATTTCAAGGATTTTTTTCGGGTAATTCTTCCCTCTTGTTTTTTGAATTTGTCCATTAATTCTTTTTATGCTTTTATTTAAGCATGTTCTGATACTTTTTCTTGTTCTTCGATCTATGAGGCTGTAGACATGTTTCCCATGATCTTTGAATAGTAGGTTTTCTTTGCCTGAATTTGCATCTGGTCCTGAATTGTATTGCATCTAAGTAACTGTTTTCTACAACGATCTCCCCCCAATCTTCAGATCTTTCAAAGTTCTCAGTTACAATTTTCACCAATTTTGAATCCAATCGCTGTCCTTGGACAAGAATGACCATGAAAATTAGCAATATCTTATTTATTATCACTCCAATCTATTTTCAATAGACTCTACAAAAACTTTGTTATTACTTTGTATTTAAATTTGGCGGGAAAGTGTAATAATATATGTTTATATATTATTATGATGGTATAATTTTTTGTGTGATTAGAAAATAGGGAGGTGGAATTAAATTGCGAGGGAATATCATGATCCTACTGTTCCTAGTGGTTTTCATGGTTTCTATGGGCGCGGTTTCGGCCGCTGAAAACAGCACATGTGAAATAGGCATAAAAGTAAACTACGAATACCCAGAAGATCAAATAAACCCAACAATAGAATTGACAGACTCCAACGGACCAATAAACTATCAAAAAATATTCGACCCAGCAGCCAACATAACAAAAATAACATTCCAACACCCACAACCAGAAACAAAATTCAACATAACAATAAAAGCACCAGGATACCAAACAAAAACACAAGAACTCACACTAACCAAAAACCCAACCAACCCAGAAGACCCAAAATACTACGCACACCTACAAATAACACTACAAGCCACAGAAGCCTACAAAATAGGGAGAGAAATAACACAAAAAGCAGACCAGATCCTAAACTTCACTAAAACAGGACAAATCCTAGTAATAACAACAGCAGGCAGCGCATACTACAAAAACAACACATCAGAAGACGTACTCGAGGGCATACTCAACCAAGCAAATGGAACCATAAGCTTTGGTAAAGGCAACCTACTACTACTCAGAAAAACAAGACTAGACACATTAGACTTCGCATTCATAACCAAAAAAGGAAACGACCTAATCCTAGCATACTTCAAAAACGCCAGTCTAACACCAACTTACATTGGAACAATCTCCCAGAACATGACACGAGCACAATGGAACAACCTCACCCAAAAACTAGGAAACGACACATTCCCAATAGCAAGCCTAGCCAACGCCTGGGCACTAGGACTACCAGCAGACATACTAAGAGAAGCAGCATTCCACGGACACGTATGCCTCGGAACAATAAGCGGCTACGCAATGATAGAAACACTACTCAAATACTATCCGCCAAGCACAGGTACGGGAGGAGCTGAATCGACTAGCTATATAGTTATTGGAGTTCCTGGCGGATCTGACGATGACGTCTTCGTATATGCAATGGATGCAACTCCAGGGAAAAGAGCATATGTTGGATACAACACCACAGACGATCCCAACATGGTAGGATTCATACGCTGGAACTCAAACACACAAAAAGGAACACTCATTATCATGACATACAACTGGACAGAATTAACAGAACAATTCAAAAGAGAAACAAATGCAACAGTAGAAGAAGACACAGTAACAGAACTAAAATTCAACGCATGGGCAGTCCAAAAACTAATAACAAACCCAGAATCACTAGTAAAAATACTCTACACGTTCGACAACCTCACAGAAGAACAAGTCAATTACCTTGCAGGTGGAGTGGGAAGCACAACAGTCCAAGACGCCCATGGACTGGACATGGAATACATCCTAAGCCAGAGCAACCTTGTAAATGCAACACCAGAAAATAAAACATACACAAAAGGCAACTTAACATATGACCAACTAAAAGGAATAGGTATCGAAGCCGCCAACATAGCAAAAGAATTATTAAAACAAGCAAGCATACAACTAGAAAAAGACAACCTTGAACTCCTCGTGTTAACATCAGCAGGCTACGCACGCCTAAACGGCCAAGATACAAGTCCAATATGGGACGGAATCTATGAAATGCTAGGGTCAAGATTAAGCCGAAAAACATTACTACCAGTCCACAGTGCACTTTGGAGTCAACTATGGTTCACATTCATATTAAAAGACGGAAGCTACGCTACAAATATCATAGGCAAGCCTGGAGGATTTGGAAAATTCTCATTTAACATCACAGAAGAAGACAAGATACTCTATGCTGTACAACTAATCTATGATCCAATCAGCGGATTCATAATATCAAACGATACCAGAGGACCGGTATATGATATAGGAGCTGGATGGAATTACACTAACCCAACAGTGTCCAGGGTGTTTAAAAACTGGAATGGCATAGTTACAATTGCAAACGCATGGTCCTATGATCCACCATTTGACATGCTAATGGTCTATCTATTCCATAACCATGTCTGTCCAGGAGTATCACCGTCATATCTCATAGCAGACTACATATACGAAAATTATCCAAGAGGAGAAAATGAAAAGTACATCTATGTAACAACAACAGACTATTGCAAAGATGATGGACTACTATTACTCCTAGGTGTATCACCAGGACAAGGAACATACTACAACCAAAGACTACTTAATACAAGATCATCTTCCGTTGAAGGCGGACAAATGGAAGGCATACTAATAATCTGGGATGAAAAATTAAACATAGGAAAAGCAGTGATAATCACATACAAAGGGCCAGGCTTCGAAAGTGGGGCAAATGGTCTTAGAGCTTATATAGACTGGTACAAGGGAAAAGAACCTACCGGTGTGCGTTCACCATACATAGTAGCTAATGAAGCACAAGTAAAATATATTACAAAAGACGAATTGAACTCCATACTTTCAGGCGCTGCCGGTTCACCTTCAGGCAATGCCATCCAATACATTATAGGATTACCAGCTCGTCAACTCTCTGATCTAATACCAAGCGTTCCAGGCACTCCCGGCGTGCCAGGTGTTCCAGGCGCTCCAGGTGTTCCGGGTACTCCGGGTACTCCAGGTGTTCCTGGTGTTCCTGGTGGTTCAAGTACTTCTGGTGGTGTTTTTCCTGGTTTCGTTGGTTCCTTTGTGGGTGCTGTTTCAGGCGCCACTAGTGTTTCAGCTGCTGCTTCCGGTCCTGGAAGTGGACAGGGCAAGGCTTATGAGGTTACAAGGGCTTCTCCAGGTACTAAGTCAACGGGTGCTGGATGGTACATCTATGGGGTTATCGGAGGCATTATACTAGTTGGCTTGGCAATATTCGGGTTCCTGAAAGGCGGCTTCAAAGTTTAACCCCCCCACAATTTTTTATTTTTTTATGGAAGAAGAGGCTTGTTTAAAATGTTCTTTTTTCAGTTGTTTATTCTATTATGGCTTCTTTGAAGAATTGTGGCAAGAGCGAGCGGTATAATGGGCTTCTGAATAGCATTGTTATATTTGCATCTAGGATGTAGGTGTAACATTCATCGTCGTGGGCGCGCATACCTCTTCCGTAGGCTTGCATTAAGGTCATGACAGTCTTGTAAGCATACCATTTCTTGTCCCTTTTTTGGCGCATGTTAACTTGCTTGTCACCGAGATAAGGGAATGGTATCTTGTAAATTACTTGGAATCTGCATTTGTCATAGGGTAAGTCAACGCCTTCGCTCATTGATGGACTTACGAGTACAAGAGGTTTTTCACTTTCTTCAAAATATTTTAACATCTCTTCGCGATTGTGAATTTTATGTCCTATAAGGCGATCATCAGGGATATTCTTTAATATGAATTTCTGGCAGCGGTAATTATGAGTGTGTATAAGTCCTTTATCATACTTGTGCCTTTCTAATATCCTTTTTAATATGGGGATTGTTTTTGGTGCTGTGTCCTTTATCCTATTTTTTGACATTCTCCCGATAAGTTTTAATTCTATTGGCCGTCTAGAGGCAGGGAATGGACTGTCAACTTTCAAAAAGAATGATTCTTCAGGGTTTATGCCGAGCCATTTGCAGAACATCCTATCTGAGAGTATTGTTGCACTCATAAACAAGCATATGTCAGCATGGGAAAAAAGATAACGGGGAGCATATTTATCGACTTGAAGTGGCTTGAAGGATACCTTTTCATGGTTTGTGTTGATAACCCAATTTTCAGGTTCTTTCTCCAGATTCTTTTTAAGTTCATCTAGGCGTTTTATCATCCTTTTCATCCTATTAGCTCGCCTTTTAGACATCTGGCTCTTGTCAAGATCCTTGTAATCCTGGGATATTGCATCGATTGGAAGTATCCACTCTTTGGGATCATCTTCCTCGAACATCTCAGCGGGTATTCTCTTTTTTATATCCTTTTCCAACCTTTTATTGGAGAGATTAACCTCGAGTCTTTGCATGAGTTTGTTTTCTATATTATGGGCTTCATCTAATACCATTAATTTCCTTTTTCCGAAGTGGCCGACATAATTGAATTCTAGGAAGGCGTAATCATAGTTTATGAGGGTTATGGGACTGTTTATTCCATGGGCTTTTTGTTCCCAATACTGGCAATGTTCCCTTGACTTGAAATAGATTTTGTTCCCATGAGAATCCTTGAAAGCTTCCTTGAAGAATAGTGTTTCACCGCGACTGACACCATAAGGGCATTGGAAATTCTCAGATGATGGTGTGGTCTGGCACACTCCAATGTCGCAGGTAGATTCAAAATCGTCACTTTTACAATAAAAATTTGACCGTCCCTTGACAGTTGGGATCCTAAATTCCCTGGCATATTGATCCTGGAGTTGTTTTGTCATTGTGAGGATATACGCTGGTTGGTATATCCGCGCAAGGGTTATTGCTATCGCTGATTTTCCTGTTCCAGTCCCGGCTTCTAATATAATATATTTGTAGCCTTCTTCTATGGCCTCGTAGATGTCATTTATTATATCTAATTGGCCTGGTCTTGGTCGTGGAAACGGGAAATTTTCTATGATCTTATCAGGGATGTGTGGATGTTCTTTTTTAAGATTTCTTTTTTGGATTTCATCGGAGAATATTAGCCCCCCTTTACATATGCAGTTTTTCTTTAACATCCCACATTTAGGGCATATAATGGTCTCTTTCATTGTCTTTTTTTATTATCGTGGAAAATATATAATAGTATAGGCTAATAGAATTTTGGTGTTTAGATTGGGTGAAGGAAAGCTTATTGGTGTTGGTGTCGGGCCAGGTGACAGCGAACTTCTCACACTCAAAGCTGTTAAGATTATAAAAGATGTGCCTGTAATCTGCGCGCCAAGATCTTCCAGGAATAAACCAAGTAGAGCCCTTTCAATCATCAAGGATATCCTTGCTAGTAGGGACAATTACAGGTTGATTGAGCCAGTATTCCCTATGACGAGGGATATTAAAGAGCTTGAATGGCACTGGGATGAGGCTGCCAAACTTGTTGCCGATGAAATAGAAAAGGGCTATGATGTGGCGTTTGTGACACTTGGTGATCCTTCATTGTATAGTACGTTTTCTTATCTTCAAGAGCGTATAGAAGGTCTTGGTTTCGAGGTTGAGATGGTGCCTGGGGTGACATCATTTACAGGTTGTGCTGCCAGCGCTTCCATGACACTTGTAGAAGGTGATGAGATACTGGTAGTGGTTCCACGGGTTGATGAAAGGTTTAAGAAAATAGCATCCTATGTAGATACTTGTATTATAATGAAGAGTCCAAGATCTGGAAGTGAAATAAGAGATATAATAGGTGATGATCCGCGGGAGAAGAAGATAGTTTCCATCCAAAATTGTAGCATGAAAGATGAGACGATCCGAGAGGGATTCATGAAGAATGGAAATTACCTTTCAACGACAATTATAAAATTCAGAAAGTAAAAGGATCCAAGATTCTTTTAGAGAGATACTAATTTATTTCCTCTTTTATTCAATAATTTTTGGCTGTGTAGTGCATAGCCATAAAATATATATATTGGCATATTCAAATACATGGAACTATGAATCAGAGGTTAGGATTTCTCGAAAAATATTTAACCCTTTGGATATTCACCGCAATGATACTAGGAGTATTGGTAGGGTATCTCATACCTGGAGTATCTTCTTTTATCAATCAGTTCCAGATTGGGACTACAAATATTCTTATTGCTATTGGATTAATTTTAATGATGTATCCTCCACTTACTAAAGTCAGATATGAAGAATTAGGACAAGTTTTCAGGAATACTAGGGTATTGGGGTTGTCTCTATTCCAAAACTGGATAGTAGGCCCCATATTAATGTTCATTTTAGCAATTACATTTTTAGCAAAATATCCTGAATATATGGTTGGTTTAATCTTAGTTGGAATTGCGCGATGTATTGCCATGGTAATTGTCTGGAATGAGCTTGCCAGGGGAGATACTGAGTATGCAGCCGGACTTGTGGCATTCAATAGCATTTTTCAAGTTTTATTTTACAGTGTATATGCATGGATATTTGTCACAGTCTTGCCACCACTCTTCGGTATCCAGGGAAGTGTTGTAAAAGTTACCATACTTCAGATAGCGAAAAGTGTCTTCATTTACCTAGGAATTCCATTCATAGCAGGTATAATCACAAGATTCACCCTATTAAGGTTAAAAGATAAAGAATGGTATCATACCAGGTTTATTCCCAAAATTAGCCCAATCACACTTATAGCCTTATTATTTACAATTATTGTCATGTTTAGCCTAAGGGGAGAAACAATCATAATGCTCCCATATCATGTTTTAGTCATTGCCATACCTCTAATGCTCTACTTTGTAATCATGTTCTTCGTATCCTTCTATCTAGCATATAAATTGGAAGTAGATTATCCAAAAACATCTGCATTGTCCTTTACAGCGGCAAGTAACAATTTTGAACTGGCAATCGCCGTCGCAGTAGGAGTTTTTGGAATAGGATCAAGTGTCGCTTTCGCAACGGTAATCGGCCCCCTTATAGAAGTCCCAGTACTTATAAGCCTTGTGAATGTCGCGCTTTTCCTAAAGAAAAAATATTACAAATAAAGGGAAAGTGAACTATCCCCTCGTTATCGTGTGGGTTTTTTCCTTGCTTCAATGATGAGGATTAGTCTACCAGTAGACGGTCTCATCTCAGCCAAGATATCAAGGCTGTCACATCCTCATCTTTCGCAATTATTATCTATAAGCTTTGGCTTTCATTCCACCACATTTACGCATTGGAGGGGGCTTCCCGCCGATTTAATTAAAAAAACGGACCCGCCGGGATTTGAACCCGGGACCTTGGGATCCGAAGTCCCACGTCCTATTCCAGACTAGACCACGGGCCCAGAAAAAATCAGTTTGTTCGTGTTTCTATTTCTGTCTCTTATATTTATAAATTTTTTTCGATTTGAAGTGAAATTCAGCACAGATAAAATCAAAAAAAGAAACTCACATTTCTAATAATTTTCGATCCAATTTTTCCCAAAAAAAATAATCCTTCCATAACTTTCTATAGAATCATTATTATTAATGTAGATTTAACATCCAATATTAGAAAGCCCATAATATTAACCCAAATTAGGGGATATATAAATAGGGAACATAAGATGATATAAGGGTGATAAGATGCTTACAAAAAGGATAATACCTTGTCTTGACTGCGACTTACAAGTACCCCATGGAAGGGTTGTGAAAGGCGTTGAATTCAAACAGATAAAATATGCAGGGGATCCTGTGGAACTCGCAAACCGTTATTATGAGGATGGAGCTGATGAAATAGTATTCTTGGATATAACAGCTTCCCATGAGAGAAGGGAAACAATGATTCATGTAGTAGAAGCAACTACAGAGAATGTCTTTGTACCCATATGCGTAGGAGGAGGTATAAGGAAGCCTGAAGATTTCGTTAAAATGCTCAAAGCTGGCGCAGATAAATGTTCAGTGAACACAGCCGCCATAAAAAATCCTGAACTGATTAATGAAGCATCAGAGATCGTGGGATCCCAGGCTTGTGTCGTTGCCATCGACGCAAAAAGAAGATACCTTGAAAATCCCAGAGAATCTGATGAACGCTTCATAGTAGAAGTAGAAGATGGTTACTGCTGGTATGAATGCAGCATTTATGGCGGCCGCGAATTCACCGGAATTGATGCGATAGAATGGGCTATTGAATGCCAAGAGAGAGGCGCGGGTGAAATACTCTTAACATCCATGGATCGCGACGGCACCAAGAAAGGCTATGACATTCCCCTGACAAGGGCTGTAAGCGAGAATGTTGACATCCCAGTTATAGCATCAGGCGGAGTCGGCGAACCCGAACATATGTATGAGGCTTTTACAACTGGTAAAGCTGACGCTGCATTGGCCGCGAGCATATTCCACTTTAACGAATATCCAATCCCTACCGTGAAAAGGTACTTAAAGGATAAGGGGATACCAGTGAGACTATAAAAGATTTGGTTGAAGGGGGAAAGAACCTCATAAAAGCATTTGAAGATACCAGTGAGACTATAAAGGATTTGGTTGGGATGCAGAAGGCCTTCAACATCAAGGCAAGGGAATTTGATCTTGAAGCTACAATGTACAGTGGCCAGACATCCCAACCCCCATGGCACAAAAATGGAAAATATTACAGTGAACTTTTAATAATAGATAACAAACCTTCTCTTGTAACAATAAAACAAGAAGATAATAAACTCCACGTTAAAATAGAATCCCCAGAAAAAGTACCTTTATCAGAGGTTAAAGAAAAGCTAAATCATATATTCGATCTTAAATTCGATATTGAGGGATTTTATGATTTTTTAAATTCTTATCCACCACTTGATTCTATAGTGGATTACTCAAGGGGGCTTAGACTCTTCCTGGCCAAAGACATCTTTGAGTGCATTATATCATCTATAACATCGGCGAATTGTTCAATAAAGCGTTGGACCAAGGCAATAGATAACATGAAAAGATTGTGGGGTCAAAAATATACATTCTCCAAGGGTACATTTTATAGTTTCCCAGCCCCTGATGTTCTGGCCAATTTGGATGATGATAGTCTGCGTTTGGCTGGTGTAGGATATCGTGCAAAATATATCAAAAAAACATCTAGGAGGATAACTAGGACAAAATTGGATGTTATGGATTATGATGAGGCTTTCCATCTACTTTTGAAGTTTCCAGGCATCGGGCCGAAAGTTGCAGATTGCATACTACTTTATGGTTTCAGGAAACTTGAAGCATTCCCTGTTGATGTATGGATAAAAAAGATAATGGAGCACTTTTTCAGCGTCGATGATAAGCATTTGAGGGATTTTGCAAGGGAGGAGTTTGGTGAATATGCAGGTTATGTGCAATTATATCTTTATGATTATGCAAGGAAGTCTGGGATCTTTGGGGGTGTCTGATGATAAAAGAGACTATCCAAGAGTTCAAATCTAGGTGTGTTGAATCCTATCAGAAACTTCTCAAGTCTCTGGATGAAAAATATTGTTGGAGGTGCCCTCAACGCGTCACACGTGACAGGATAGGGTGCAGAGAGGCTGATGCATGGATTAGAATGAAAGAAGCCCTCGATGATACCATAAAATCTTATATACTAAAAGAAAGGGGTGAGGAATTCCTCCATAGGATCCTCCAGAGGATTCATGAGAGGGGATTTGAAGCTAAAATCTTTATCATGAAGAAACCTGAACTTAATGGATTTATAATAGTTAGAGAAAAATCCTCAGGATTTAAAAAGGGTGAAAATGTAATAATAAATGACAAGATTCTTAAAGTGGAAGATGTAAAAAAAGGTTATATTATCAAGACAGCTGAGGGATCCTATCCTTCTTACAAGATTCGAGGGATTCTCTTGGATACCATCAACAAGAAACATCCACTCTATGATTATTTCAAAAAGATAATCCCTTGATAAAAAACCCCATAGATGATGTTACTGGTGATATTATGGATACTGATGAAATAATTGAACTTGAAAAAAAGTATATCATGCAAACATATTCTCGCCAGCCTATCGTCCTCTCACATGGTAAAGGGGCTCGTGTCTGGGACATAGATGGTAAAGAGTACTTGGACTGTTTTGCAGGTGTCGCTGTGAACAGTATAGGACATGCACATCCAAAGGTTGCAGTTGCAATCTGCCACCAAGCACAAAGACTCATACACTGCTCTAACATATACTACAACAAAGAACAGGTAGAATTGGCGAAATTACTCACCTCCATTTCACCCCATGACAAGGTATTCTTTGCAAATAGCGGGGCGGAAGCCAATGAAGGCGCTATAAAACTTGCAAGGAAATATACAGGTAAAGGTGAGATAATAGCCGCTGAGAATTCATTCCACGGGAGAACACTTGCAACTGTAACAGCAACAGGACAAGACAAATACAAGGAACCATTTAAACCACTACCACCAGGTTTCAAACACGTACCCTATGGTGACATCCAAGCCATGGCAGAAGCCATAACAGATGATACCGCAGCCATCATCCTGGAGGCAATACAAGGCGAAGGAGGAGTCGTAGTCCCACCAGAAGGCTACTTGGAGGATGTTCAGGCGCTTGCACGAGAAAACGACGTCCTATTCATCCTCGACGAGGTTCAGACAGGCTTCGGCAGAACCGGAGCGATGTTCGCATCAGAACTTTTCGGCATACAACCCGATATAACAACAGTAGCTAAGGCTATGGGTGGAGGCTATCCTATAGGCGCTGTATTAGCAAATGAGAATGTTGCATCAGCATTCAAAGCAGGAGATCACGGATCGACATTCGGGGGCAATCCATTGGGTTGCGCGGCAGCCATAGCAGCCATCGAAGTTATAATAACTGAAAACCTGCCAGAGAATGCCAAAAAATTAGGCGGATACTTTAAAGGGCGCCTAGAAGATCTAATGGACAAACATGACATCATAAAGGACGTGAGAGGCTATGGTTTAATGTTGGGTGTTGAACTCACAATAAAGTGCGATAAAATAGTGGACGAGGCAAGAAAAATGGGAGTGCTTATAAATTGCACAGCTAACAATGTTATAAGACTCGTGCCACCACTCATAATAAAAAAAGATGAAATAGACAGGGTCATCGAAGTCCTAGATAATATCTTCACTTCAATCCATAAAACCTCTTAAACTCAGCAAGCCATGGAGAAACCTTAAGATCGCCGATTTCATCCACCCATTTATATGCATCATGCTCATCACTTAACCTTAAAACACCACCCCTGACTCTAACATGAAAAACAATATTCACAGAAACCTTAAATGGAAACTCTTGTTGAAAAGCGCCAAGAACCTTTATAGGACATACCCTAAGACCAGTTTCCTCATAAACTTCCCTCTCCAATGTCATGTCAAGTGTTTCCCCATCTAACATTTTACCCCCTGGAAGCTCCCATAATCCTGGATTCGTCCCTGAATTCGCTGACCTTTTAAGTAACAATATCCTATTATCTTCTAGTATAAACGCCCTCACAACTACTATAAATGGTTTCATGTTCCCAAAACTCCAAAAAATATCTAAGGGAGGTTCATCATGTTAAATGTTAAGGTTAATGATAAAGGCCACTTATCCATTGGTGGAGCAGATGCAGTAAAACTTGCAAGAAATTATGACACACCACTCTATGTCATAGATGAAATGCGCATAAGAGAAAACTACCAGAGACTCCATAAAGCCTTCACCAGGTATTATCCCAATTTCCAGATATTATATGCATGTAAGGCAAACACAAACCTCACAGTTTTAAAAATACTTGAAGACGAGGGCAGCGGAATCGACGCCGTCTCCCCTGGGGAAATATACATGGCCCTACTCGCAGGTTTCAGACCAGAGAAGATCCTATACACTGGGAATAATCTTAGAGACGATGAAATATCCTTCGCAGTCAAATCAAGGGTTATGATAAATATTGACTCAGAATCACAGCTTCTAAGACTTTCAAAGATAACAAATCCGGAAAATGTTAAGATATCAATCAGGATAAACCCCATGGTAGGCGCCGGACACCACGAACATTGCATAACCGGGGGAGAACTCAGCAAATTCGGTGTAAGAGAAGAAAAAGCCAGCAAAGTTTACAGGTTAGCCCAGGAACTCGGCTTCCAACCAATCGGAATCCATGCACACATAGGCTCAGGCATACTCGAACCTGAACCATTCATGTTAGCCGTGGAAAAACTCATGGAAGTAGCAGGTAAAGTTTCAAAGGAAACCGGGACAAAATTTGAATTCATAGACTTTGGAGGGGGTCTTGGGATACCATATCATCCAGAAGAGGAACCACTAGACATCAATAAATTTGCAGAGAATATAACAGGCCTTTTCATGGAAAAATTAGATGAATATTCACTTGGGGAGCCTGCAATGTATCTTGAACCTGGAAGATACATAGTGGGTGACGCAGCCTACCTCCTAACAAGGGTGAACACGATAAAAGAAAGTTATAGGAAGTTTGCTGGTGTTGACGCGGGATTCAACACCCTCATAAGGCCCGCGATGTATGGTTCATACCATCATATAATCGTGGCAAATAAAGCAGATGAAAAACCAGTGGAAAAAATTGACATAGCCGGTAATCTATGCGAATCAGGCGATCTTTTTGCAAGGGATCGGAAACTTCCAAAAATTGAAGAAGGAGACTTGCTAGCCATATTAAATGCTGGTGCATATGCATTTTCCATGGCATCACAGTATAATTCAAGGCCAAGACCAGCCGAAGTCCTTGTCAAGGATGGTGAAACTGAAATTATAAGGGAGAGGGAAGATTTCTCAGATCTTGTAGATGGTCAGATAATCCCGCCAAGACTCCTAAAAAAATGATGGTGGAGTACAATGTCAAAGATGATACTATTTTCCAAAATGCACGCCCTTGGTAACGATTATATAATCATAGATGAAAGCAGAAAAGAGTGCATAACTGAGGATGAGAAACCAGATTTTGCAGCAGAGGTTTGCCAGCGGAGATTTTCTATCGGAGCTGATGGTGTTATATTCGTGGAACCCCCAGCTGGGGATGGTGATATAAGGTTTAGGATATTTAATGCGGATGGAAGCGAAGCCGAGATGTGTGGTAATGGTATAAGATGCTTTTCCAAGTTTGTATATGATAATGCCATTATAAGAAAAGAAAAACTTAAGGTGGAGACCCTTGCAGGTCTCAAAATTGTGGATTTAAATATTAGTGAGGGGCAGGTAGTCTCTGCACGCGTGGACATGGGACTTGCAACATTCAAAACAGAGAAAATACCAATGAAAGCATCAAAAGACGAGTTTATAGAAGGATATCTTAAAGTTAATGGCCAGGATATAAAACTTACAGCGGTTAGTGTGGGTAATCCCCATGCTATTATATTTGTAGATGATGTTGATTCTGTGGACTTGGAGGGGCTCGGACCCCTTATAGAGAAACATCCTGTTTTTCCTGAAAGGATAAATGTGCATTTTGTTGAGATTTTGAGTTCATCAGAGGTTAGGATGGTTACATGGGAGCGTGGTGTTGGGCCTACCCTGGCTTGTGGGACTGGTGCCACGGCGACTGTCATTGCAGGTAACAAGGTTGGTAAGTTAGATGATAAAGTTCTTGTCCATCTTCCTGGTGGTGAACTTAATATTCAAGTTTATAAGGGAGGTGGTGGAATAGGCGCTTATATGGAGGGTGATGCTGTCCTAGTATTTGATGGTATATTTTTATGGTGATTTGGCTGTTATAACTACTATATCTTCAAAAAAGAATTTTTCAGAGGCTGTGATTTCCACATCAAATCCCATTTCTTCTAATTTTTTCATGGTCTTTTTTATGTTTGAGAGTGATGATTGCACTATTTGTATTCTCCCACCTTTTTTTAGGTGTGTTTTCACCTTTTTCAAAAAACGGTCGATTATGATTCTGCCGGTTTTTCCCCCGTCCCATGCCTTGTCGATGATTTCACTAGTTAGGTCCTCATCTGAACTTGGGAGATATGGTGCGTTAAAGAGTATGAGATCGAATTTTTCACCTTTCACAGGTTCAAAAAGGTCTCCATGTAATATTCTTATTTTTAGATTGTTAATTTTAGCATTTTTTTCTGCGCATTTGATAGCATAATGATTTATGTCAGTAGCTGTTACATTGGCCTTTTTAGCGGCGATTATGGCTATTATGCCTGTTCCAGTGCCTATTTCGAGGACTTCGTCGCCTTCTTTGACTTTGAGGTTGTCTGCGAGGAGAAATGTATCCTCTGCAGGGGCGTAAACGTTTTTGCATGTTTGGATTTTAAGGTTCTTGTATTTTATCATGGCTGATCTTCGAGGATGAAAACATCTTCTATGTGTTCTTTTTTAAGCGCCTTTGTTATACGATAAGCTAACTCCAGGGATGGATTGTATCTTCCCTTTTCAAGTGCTATGATTGTTTGTCTTGTCACTCCAACCTTCTCTGCAAGGTTTTCTTGTGTGAAACCCAATTTTTCCCTGAGAATACGTATATTGTTTTTCATAGGCTCTCTAGGATTCTCTTTCTAGTTTATAGTATGTTATGGATTTTGTGATGGCTCCTATTATTAGGGCTGTTACCATGAATGGATCAACGTATATTCTTTTGTGCATTGCATTGTAGAATAGTTCTGTGAGTATGCCAATTACAAGGATGGTCATCATGGCCCATGCCGCGTTTCTTTCTGCTACTGCTTCATGGATGTATTCTCTTTCGTCTTTTTTGACTTTCCACATGACATCAGAAAGATCGATGAATATGAAGGTCAGCCAGGCTCCTGTTATGATTAGTCTTTGTTGTGTGTTGAGTGGGGTTAATTGGATGAGAATGAGGAAACTGATGACTCCTGCAATGTAAACTGCACCTTGCCAAGTTTTGATGCTGATGCCCCAGCCACCATATTTTCTTATTCCAAACCATTCAGGTCTTGCAATTATCATAATGTAAAAAATAGTTTACATGTTATTTAAAGTTTGCGGATTAGAATGGGAGATACTATAATATTAGAGCATAACCTATGATGATACCCTGGAAATCGCCTCTTTAAGTTCATTTGAAATTCTAAGTATCTCCAGGGGATCCAAAGTGAAAACTCGCTTTTCCAATAAGATAGGATCTATGAACTCAACTACTTCTTTTGGATCTGCTTTGTTACTGATTTCATGGAATGATTCGATGAGAGCATTCTTTGCCTTTTTCTTTTTATGTTGGAATAGGGCTCTGCAAGTCCTTTCAAAGATCCCATTAATTTTTCCCTTGGGAGTTAATTTAACAATAGCAGATTCAACCTTTGGTGGGGGTAGAAAAGCCCACCTTGGAATATAATCTATGATCTCAATGTCCGCCATGAAATATAAAGCCACTGAAAGGCGTGAATAGTCCCTAGTCCCTGGTTTGGCTATCATTCTTTCTGCAAATTCTCGCTGATACATTAAAATGCCGAAATCAAAATCATATTCAAGGAACTTGAAGGTTATGGGTGAGGATATTTTATATGGTAGGTTGGATACTATCTTGTTAAATTCTGGGAATTTTATTTTCAGGGCGTCGCCAATGATCAGCTCAACATTATCATAACCATTTAGTCTCTTTTTTAATATGCTGGCGATCCTTTTATCCTTTTCGATTGCTATAACTTTCCCTGCTTTGGAGGCTAGGGGGATTGTGAGAGTTCCAATCCCTGGACCGATCTCCAATACAATGTCATCATCCTTCAAATTGGCATATGATAAAATTTCATGCCTTTTAGAATCATCGATGAGGTAATGTTGACCTAACCTCTTATTTAATTGTAGATTATATTTTTTTAAGATTCTTTTGGTTTCAGTTGCTAGCGAATCAAGTCTCATTTTATTTTTTCGGCCTTTCTCTTCGTCTAGGCGGCCTTGTGAAAAGTACATATTTTCGTTTACCCCGTTTTGCCTTGTCAACGTCCAATTCCATTAAGACCCTTTTAACTAGTAATTTAACTGGGTCTGCTAGCATGGGAACCCTCTTTTTAATATCCTCAAAGCTTTCGAACTTTTTCTCTTCACGTGCTTTGAGGATGTCCCACATGTGCTTTTTACCGATACCTGGCAACAATTCTAGTTGGTGGAGTCTCGTGGTTATGGGTCCTGCTTCGTTAAAGAATTTGATGAATTTTTCCTCCTTTGATCTTATGATTTCTTCGATGACATAGGGTAGTTCAACCCTTGCTGTTGCTGTTAGTTCGTTGTGGCGTAGTCGCCTGTTTATCCTAGCTATCTTATCTCTTTTACCTTTCCCTATATAGACTTCTTCGTGGATTTCAAGGTCTACTCCGGGTTTTGGTGTTAATTCTAGGAGTGTGAAGTTGTCTTTACCTATGGCCTGGGCTACTGGTTTTCTTTTGAAGCCGCCTAGGCCTTCTTCCACGTATCCTAGGGGGAGATAGTCTAGGATAATGGCATATTCTTCCATGAGACCCAACTCAAAAAATTATCTGTACTTTTCTATTATTTTTAGGATATTTTTGAAGTCTTCATTTTTTATAGGTATCCTCTCTTTGGCAAAGATTAAACGAATATCCGCAATATCCTCGGGCATGAAATCCGCAAGTCGCACAGCATGCTTCTTTTTTATATTAGGCAATTCTGTGAGTTCTTCTATCAATTTAAGGGCGTTTTCATGGTCTATTTTTGAGAATTTTTTGACATGCTCAAGGGCTAGATTCTGTTCATATGTGAACTCATGTTCTTCTGCGAATTTTTCAAGTATGACTTTAACTTCTGCCATGGTAACTGGTTCTGTTTCAAGGACTTTTTTACCTATCATCATGGATCACTCTTGTAATTGGAGATGTTCAGGTCTTATAATAAGTTTTTTATCCTTTTTACCATCTTTTATAACAACAACATAAGATTTGCCCATCTTATCAACTACTCGCCCTGTTTTACCATGGAATCGTGGATGTGGCTGCCCTCTGTGTATGCTAGGGTCTATTATTATATGTACAAGGTCATCCACTTGGAAGTTTTGTATTTTTCTCGTTATGGGATTTCCCCTACCTCTTTTTGGCTTTTGTAGCTTGTATCTTGTTTTGCTTCTGAAACCTTTTGATCTTTTCATTTGTAAACCTCCATGATCTTGAAAAAAATTAGGATGATCATATAAGCAAACTGATTTTATTTATCTTCTCACCTAAATATTTTCCCCTCCATGATAACTATAAGCAACTAATTTTACCCTTAACTCATAAAGAATCATATCCAAAAAAATGCTCTTTTGAAAATTTCTGAACATGGACAAATTTTGACCTTTACCTATTATCAAATTGTGGAGAGTCAAAGCCCTCAGTATGATTATACAATTTTCGCCCTTAAATAATATTTTTCTTGTTTTAGGACCATCAGAGCACCCTATGAAATTTTCCTGAAAGAAACGAAATTGGAAGTTTTCGAGATTGTCAACGCAAATAATATAAGATAGGATTTATCTATTAATATAAGAGGTGAATGAACGTGGCGATAATCGAACCAATACTTGTTATTAATCTGATATTTTGTATAATAATCTTGTTAATGGGGTGGTGGGGGTTCCGGAAACTTGAAAATCCACTCCTATTTTATATTGGATTAGCCTTCGGATTCTTTGGAGTGTCCCATTTGGCCCAGCTGGCAGGATACCCCAGCAATTCATTGGCTCTTATAATAGTCCGGAGTATAGCCTATTTACTGGTCATCTTCGCACTTTTCCAAACCATAAAAAAGTGATTGGTTAGCCACCCATGTTATGGGGTCTCCCAATCCTGATAAGACCCCCCCTATAAGGTTTTTTTTATATTTTGGGTTATCCAACTTCTAGGACGTCAAGTTCGACACATTCTGCTGGAGTGTTAAGTATTTCACTTATACTTGGTTTTGTTCTCCCATCATCGCCTGAGATAAGCTCTTTTATGTAAAGCCCCCCTTCAGTTTTTAATATAAGTTCAAGGGTCTTGGAATCGATTATATCCCATTTAATATCCATTACTCTTCTTTCCCTTATCTTGTCTGCTCTTCTGTGAGAAACCCTCTTTGGGGTTCTTTGTTTAATCAAATTTAGAGATTTCAGTTTGTCCAAGTTTGATGGTTCGATTTCATCCTTTAATTTGACCTTGGCCCTGTAGATTTTATATGGGGATGAAGTTTTGATTTCTACTTTACGATTGCGTGTGGAGAATTTCAAGTTTACGACTTCGATTTTGCCCTTGGCAAATTTGTTGATCTCATCAGCGATTTCTTCAAGGTTTATTTTTCTTATCTTTGGTTCTTTAATTTCGAGTACGAAGGGTCTTCCTCTTCCAAGCATCCTCACATCAATATCTTCTCTTCCTGCTCCGTGGAATTTTGACATTGAACCTTGAGTTGCCTTGAGCACTGGTTCTGCGACCAGTTCTTCAACAGAGGTGGGGTACATTTTACCTGTGAAATTGCATCTTGGACATCCACGGCCTTTACATTCTCTGCAGGGCCACTTGGTTTGGGGTATCCCTCTTCTGAGTTTTCTGTATCGGCCTTCTATGAATAGGGGGTTTATCTGTATCCATGCTTGTGGTTTTTGTGTTTTGAAGTTGGTTTTTATGACGATGTCAGGGTTTTCGAAGTCGACGTTGGAGTTGAATTTTTCATTAAGGATTTTGCCAAGTTCTCTATTAACTTCTTTTTTTATGCTTTCAACTTCGATTTCTAGTAGTTTGTTTATGTGTTCGTCGAATTCTATGATGTCTTCTGGTAGTGTGCTTCCTACTAGTAGACTTGAAAATTCAAGATCTAATTTTTCTATTTTTTTTCCAATGTGATCTGCGGTTTTTTCAAGATTTCCTAGTATTCCTTTACAGATTTTGCATTCCTTTGATATTTTTAAATTAAATGTTTCTTTTAATCTTTCAGCCCTTTTAAAATTACCAGGTCCTGGTATGATATCTGAAAATTTACGTCCAAGACAATTTGGACATATTCTCTCATCTGTGATGTCTAGTAGCTTTTTTAGTCTCTCTTCCATGTTTCTCCCTTAGCGTAGGAATTGTTTCATTAACTGTCCCATCGGACCTCCTCTGTTCCGTCTTCCAAGACCTTTCATCGCCTTCTTTGTAACTTTATAGTATTTTAGGAGTTCTTTAACATCTTCATTTCTAGTGCCTGAGCCTCTTGCAATTCTTTTTATCCTTGAATGTTTAATCACTTCTGGGTGATCCAACTCGTATTCTGTCATTGAATCCATGAGGGTGAGATATTTTTTGATTTTTTCTTCTGTTGTATCAGGGGCGTTCTTCGGCAGTTTATCAAGTCCTGGTATCATGTTTATGACTTGTTGGAGCGGGCCCATTTTCCCCATCATCTCGAATTGTGATTTCATCTCTCTTAGGGTGAATTTGCCTGTGAGGATGGCGTCTACCGTCTTTTCACTAACCTTTTCTTCTTCCGCGATTTCTTCTGCTTTTTCTAGTAGGCCTTCGATGTCTCCCATTCCGAGTAGTCTGGAGATGAATCTTTTTGGGTCGAAGACCTCTAGATCTTCTAGTTTTTCGCCAGTGCCTATGAATTTTATGGGGGCTCCTATTTCTGCGACTGCTGATAATGCGCCCCCGCCTTTGGCTGATCCGTCAAGTTTTGTCACGATAATTGATCCAACGTCAGTGCTCTGGGAGAATGCTTTTGCTTGTTCTTTTGCCTGTTGGCCTATGGTGCCGTCAATTACGAGTATTGTTTCATCTGGCTTTATTATGGTGGATAGTTCTTCCATTTCTTTGAGTAGGTGTTTTTCTTCTTTATGGCGTCCTGCCGTGTCGAATATTATAATATCATAGTCTTTGAATTTTTCAAGTCCTTTTTCCGCGATTTTAAGTGGGTTTTTGTTTTCTGGTTGGCCATAGACTGGTATGTTGATTTCATTTGTGAGTTGTTTTAGTTGATCAAGGGCTGCTGGTCTCCATGTGTCTGTACATACTATGGCTGTGTTTAATCCTTTCTTTTGGAAGTGGCGGCTTAGTTTTCCTATGGTGGTTGTTTTACCGCTTCCTTGAAGTCCTACAAATAGTATCTTATAGGGTTTTTTATCTATTTTGAGGGGTTTTGCGGTTTCTCCAACGAGTTTAACCAGTTCCTCGTATACTATTCTTATGATGTGTTCCTTGGGGGTTATACCCTTCGGAGGTTCCTCCTTGAGGGCCCTTTCCTCTATTGATTTAGATAATTTGAATACGAGTTTTATATTAACGTCTGATTGTATTAGAGCGCGCTGTATATCCTTTATAACCTCTTTAACCACTTCTTCATCTACTATGGTCATCCCTGCTAATTTTTTCATAGTCTTTGCAAGATTTTTACCTAGTTTGCCTAGCATGATCGGTCACCATGAAAAATCAGTAACACTAATATATATTAGACATTTTAGATTTATATTTATCGAGATAAAAGTTTATCTTTTTCGTGATTAAAATGCTAGAAAACCTGGAAAAAACACTGAAAAACGCCCCTATCATAAAAAAGGGAGATTATAACTATTTCGTGCACCCGATAACTGATGGGATACCGCTCACAACCCCAGATATATTAGAAGAGGTGGTTGATGAGATAACAAAGCGTTATACTTTCAATGTTGATAAGATAGTGTGTATTGAGGCCATGGGCATACACCTTGCCACAGCATTATCACTTAAAACAAGAATACCATTCGTAGTTGTCAGAAAACGCGAATACGGCCTTCCAGGTGAAGTAGCAGTCCATCAAACCACAGGATATAGTGAAGGAGAACTATACATCAATGGCATCAACAAGGGTGACAGACTACTAGTCATAGATGATGTTGTAAGTACCGGTGGAACACTACTAGCAGTACTCGAAGCCCTTAAACAAATGGATGTAAAAGTAGCCAAGGTCATAGTGATAATAGAAAAAGGCGAAGGCAAAAAGATTGTAGAAGAGAAAACAGGCTACAAGATCGACACACTGATAAAAGTGGACATCATCAATGGTAGAATAGTGACAAGCTTCCCAGAGGAGGTCTAGATTGGCAGAATACGAATTCGAAATCCCCAAGATAATAAAAAAAGTGAAAAAATATAATCCCAAGATAATTGGACTCCAATTCCCAGATGGTCTTAAACCCCATGCGCTGAAATTAGCCAAAGAACTCGAAAAAGAATTATCAGTAACAATAATAATATCCGCCGATCCATGCTATGGGGCGTGTGATGTTGCAGATACTAAAATGGATGGTCTAGTTGATCTTCTAATACATTATGGCCACACACCACTACCACTAGATTATAGCATTCCTGTCATCTTCATAGAAGCATATTCCAAAATTGATATAATCCCAGCCCTCAGATCATCCCTCAAATTACTATCTGGATATGATAGGATCGGAATAGCAACCATAACCCAACACCTGCACCTACTTGATAATGCCATAAAATTCCTAGAGGATCATGGTAAACTAGTTTTATCAGCTCCTGGAGTAGGCACTATGAAAGGTCAAGTTCTTGGCTGCAATTTCTCAGCGGTTAAAAACTTAGACGTGGATAGCTACCTTTTCATCGGAAGCGGAGATTTCCACCCCCTTGGTATAAGATTGTTCACAGGCAAACCTGTTATCGCAGCAGACCCATACACTGGAAAGGCTAGGAATATTGAAGATTTTGCTGATAGGATTTTGAGGATAAGATTCGCAGCTATTACAAGGGCTAGGGAAGCGCTGAAATGGGGGATTATAATGTCATCTAAAAAAGGCCAGGAAAGACTGGAGCTAGCCCTAAAATTGAAGAACATCCTTGAAGATTCTGGTAAGGAGGCGTTCATAATAATCTTGGATGATATTTCTCCACAGTTACTCATCCCGTTCAGGGAATTGGATGCTTTTGTAGTTTCTGCCTGTCCAAGGATGCCCATAGATGATTATCAGTTGTATGATAAGCCACTTTTAACCCCCATAGAATTGGAGATAGTCCTTGATAAAAGGAGATGGGAGGATTACACCCTAGATGAAATCCTATTCTAGACAAGAGTATATATATGATAAAAGAAAAATAGGCTTTAGAAGAGATTCACACTATTTTTTAATTATTAAACTACCATTTGAGGTGAACTGATGAAGGCGAAATCTGGGGATTTTGTTTTTCCGGGAGATCCCCTGGCGGTGATAGAAGAGTTCGTACCAGCAGAGGGAACATACGAAGAAAAGGGTGAAATAAAATCGCTCTTTGTAGGCGAAGTTACAAGGGATGAGAAAAATAAACGTATAAAAGTCACGGCAAAGACAGAAACACCCCCAATGTTAAAGGAAGGTACATTAATCATTGGAGAAGTTATTGAAGTAAAAGGTCAAAGGGCCCTAGTAAGAATACATCAGATCAAGGGTAGTTCAAGGGGGCCTGTAACATCGTTCATGGGCGCGATCCATATCTCACAGGTGACTAATGGCTACCTATCAAAGCTAACAGAGGCCTTCAGGATAGGTGACATAGTTGAGGCTAGGGTAAGTAGACTATTGGGAGTAACTGGTATAGATCTCCAAACCATGCAAGTGGACCTTGGTGTGATAAAGGCCATGTGCACCCGTTGCAGACACTTCATGAAAAAAGCAGGTAAAAACGAGGTTATATGTCCAAATTGTGAAAACAGGGAGAAAAGGAAGCTTTCCAGAAATTATAGGCTAAAATAATATGGGGGAAATAAATTGAAGATTATTCGAGACGAAAAAGATGAACTGGAAGTAATATTTGAAGGGGAAACCCACACACTCTGCAATGCCCTGCGGAAAATACTCCTTGAGGATAAGACAGTGAAAGCCGTGGCATACTCCATAGACCATCCCATAATAGGCGAACCCCACATGTATATAAGGGGGGATAACCCCAAGGAATCCCTTAAAAATGCGGCGAACACGCTTAAGGAAAGATCCAGGGAATTCAAGGATCTTATAAAAAAACAGTCTAATCCATGAAAGAGAAGAAATTCAGGAAGATAAAATCCGAGATAAGAATTTTGGGGATTGATGACGCCCCATTCACACCCCATAGTAAGGATGATGTCCTAGTTGTTGGCACCATCTTTAGGGGCGGCTCCTGGTTGGATGGTGTTTTAACAACCCACATAAAGGTTGATGGGACTGATTCTACATCTAAGATAATTGAAATGGTTAAAAATTCAAGACACCTAGACCAGTTAGGTGTTATAATGTTGGATGGGATAACATTAGGCGGTTTCAATGTCATCGACATAGAAAGATTATTCAAAGAGACAGGTTTACCAGTTATAGTGATTATAAGGAAAATACCCGACTTCGAAAAGATCAGAAGGGCACTCAGAAAGAAGTTTGAGGATTGGGAGTGGCGATGGGATGCTATAAAAAGGGCTGGTAAAATATATCCAGTAACAGTAAAGGAGACCATCTACATCCAATTGAAGGGTATAAAATTAAAGGATGCAACTGAGATAGTTAAAATTTCAACAACAAGGAGCGCGATCCCCGAGCCTATAAGAGCAGCCCATCTCATAGCCGCAGGGGTTGAAAAAGGAGAATCAAAGGGTAACGCCTAAGGGTGATTAAAATATACAAGAATCCTCTATTAACAGTTGATATTGTTATACTCTGCCCCGATGACACAATAATCCTCATCAAAAGAAAAAAAAATCCATATGAGGGTTTTTGGGCGCTCCCCGGAGGTTTTGTGGAGTATGGTGAAAGAGTTGAGGAAGCCGCCATAAGAGAAGCTTATGAAGAGACAGGATTAAAAGTGGAATTAGATCATCTACTAGGCGTCTATTCAGATCCAGAACGTGACCCACGTGGACATATCATAAGCATATGTTTCATAGCCCACAAGATCGGTGGAAAGTTAAGGGCAGATACAGATGCCAAGGAAGTTTCCAAGTTTAAATGGGAAGAATTAAAGAAGATCAAACTGGCATTTGACCATGCCATAATACTCAAGGATGCATACAATCTCTGGAAAAAATATATAAAAGGAGAAAATGTACAGAATAGAGGTTAACTAATATCAAGAAAGATTGGCTCTGTAGAAAACATACAAATCTATGCACGGCCAAACAATATACTGGAGAGGATACGAGGGTCTCATAGAAAAAAATGATATCCCTAAAGATTATCTCTGTATTAAGGTGATGAAACATCTTCACCTTCATAAACACATTCCTTAATCCATCACCAACCTTCAATAATGATTTCTACAAAGCCGAAAGATCTATCTATATTAATTTGGGAGGAAGAAGATGGAATTTTGTCCTAGATGCGGGGCTATAATGTTCCCAGACAAAAAAAAGTTTAAATGTAAATGCGGATATGAAAAGAAGATAACAAAGGAATTATCAGATAAATACAAGGTAGCTGAAAAAATTGAAAGCAAGGAGAGTGTAATATTCACTGGAGAAGATGTTAAAACTCTCCCCACAACAAAGGTTGAATGTCCGAAATGTGGGAACAAAGAAGCCTTCTGGTGGATGCAACAGACAAGAAGGGCTGATGAAGCCGAAACCAGATTCTTAAGGTGCACAAAATGTAAATATACATGGAGGGAATACGATTAAAAGCCAACCCTTTAAGAAAATCGTTAATGGCCTGAAAAAGAACATCCCCATAGAAGAATTCAAGAATCTGAAAAAAGACATGCCCAGGATAATAAAAGAATTCAAAAAAACCCAGGGGATTCCTCATGACAAAAGAGATAAGATAATCTCATATGGTGGCTTCTTACTAGGCCTACTATTCATTATAGCAAGCATAGTATACCTGAATTCACCAGTTGAAAAAGTAGCAGATAATGTCGTGTTTGGTGAGCACGCTGTCATAGCAACCTTCCTCATGATACTAGGAATCCTAATTATAGTAGTTGTACTGAAGGATAAAATAATTTCAAAAACACCCCTAGGTGACATCTATACTCAAATGAAGGCTATTGAAAATGAAAAGGATAAAAAGGATGAAAAAAATAAGAGTGAATAATCCCCAGTTCCAAGGATGAACATCCCATATGAGAACCCCCAACAACAAAAAAAAAGAATTTTTATTTGGTGTGAAATAAAATGTGAGGAGGACTATGAATGTTTAAGGCAGAATTAGATGATCCTAATATTCTAAGGACAAGTTTCGATGCCATATCATCAATTGTTGATGAAGTCCAAATACAAGTAGACAGTGAAGGCATGCGCTTAGATGCTCTTGACAGAAGCCATATAACCTTTGTACATCTTGAACTCAAAAAAGAACTATTCGATGAATACGAATGCGACGAACCTGAAAAGATTAACGTGGATACAGAGGAACTCATGAAGGTTCTCAGACGCGCGAAAGCAGGTGACCGTCTAATAATCACAAGTGACGACGCCAACCTAATATTAACTTTTGAGGGGGAGGCTACCCGCCAATTTAAGATAAGACTGATAGACATTGAATATGAAACCCACAAACCTCCAGAGATAAGATATGAAAATGAATTAGAGGTTCCATTCTCGCTCTTGAAGGATGCTATAGCAGACATCGACATATTCTCTGATAAGATCACCTTCAAAGTCGACGAGGAAAAATTCATAGTATCATCCAAAGGAGAATTTGGCGATGCCATGATAGAATACTACCATGGTGAAAAAATAAAAGAACCTGCAAGGAGCGTATACTCGCTTGAAAAGATCAGAGAAATGCTCAAAGCCGACCGATTCAGTGAAACGGCCATTATAAACCTTGGGAATGACATGCCCCTCAAGTTAACATTAAAAATGCCAAATGATGAAGGTGAATTAAGCTTCCTACTCGCACCACGCCTAGAAGCCGAAGAATAAAATCATGGGGATGAATAGGCTTGGATGATTTCTTCAGGAAACTTAGGAGGATACAAAAAAAGGAAAGAAATGAAAGCGGCCTTGCAAAGGTAGGTGATGATTTTTATAAGAAGACATACGATTACATGGAAAAACTCATAAATAACTTAAGCAAGGACCCATTAGATACAACAGGACACCACCTTCTCAGGGATGTTCAAAGGATAACCATGGAAATATGTGAACGCAGGGAACACAAAATAACCGATATTGCAGTCATGAACGTTCAAAGATCCTATAATCTTTTCAATAAAAACCCAAAATTAGATCAAGATACGACTCCACTTAATTTAACCCCTGAAGAAAAAAGATTATATTCATCAATTATCAATCTCTTAATCGAACACCGCTCTAGACTATTTCCCATCCTAAAAGATAAATCAACAACCATCAACAAATCAGAGAAAAGAGAAGATGACATCAAAACAATCCTAGTATATGATGAGGTACCATCTGCAATTGTAGGAGTTGACGAAAAAGTTTACGGTCCATTCAAACCCCAAGATATTGTCCGTTTACCAACCATAACAGCCAGGATATTCGTAGATTCTGGCAAAGGACGGTTTATTGAACACTAAATACCACACTAGCAAAGTTATAAATAAAGAATCCATACAAAATGTTATTATGGATGAAGGATTAATTTTTCCACTCATTCCTAAATGATTTTTGAGGTGATCACAAATGAAGATTCCGAAGGAAAGAAGAACCTACTGTCCACATTGCAGAAAACACACAATCCATGAAGTACTAGAATCAAAAAGACGCAAAGCCAGCGAATTAAAATGGGGTCAGAGGCAATTCAGGAGGGTTACCTCAGGCTATAGAGGATACCCAAGACCATTACCATCAGGCAACAAACCCGTGAAAAAATTAGACTTACGCTTAAAATGTAAAGAATGTGGAAGATCCCATACCAAAAGAAAAACATTCCGCGTTGGAAGAGTTGAATTCACCACATAGGAGGCTGCAAAAATGTTTTATGAGAATAGAAGTAACTTCCTACGAGTTAAATGTCTAGATTGTGGAAACCAACAGATAGTATTTGACAGGGCCGCCTCCTATGTACAATGTATAATATGTGGCAAAACCTTAGTCGAACCAAGGGGTGGCAAAGCAAAAATCAGGGCCCAGATACTCGAGGTCCTCGGATAAAATAGGTGTTCTAATGGTAAGAAGGAGAAAAGAATGGCCTGAAGAAGGTGAATTAGTAGTTGCAACTGTACATAAAGTTCTAGGTTATGGTGCATTTGCAAAACTTGAAGAATATCCAGGTAAAGAAGCTTTCATACACATTTCAGAAGTTTCATCTGGTTGGGTGAAAAATATAAGAGATTTTGTAAGGGAAAACCAGAAAATCGTAGCTAGAGTACTAAGAGTCAATCCAGAGAAAGGACATGTCGACGTGTCCATGAAACGTATAAGGGATGATCAGAGGCGGAAAAGGATACAAGCCTGGAAGATCGAACAAAAAGCTGAAAAATTCCTAGAATTAGCAGCTGAAAGTTTAGGTAAAAACCTTGACGAAGCCTACGAGGAAGTGGGCTATGACCTGATGGACATCTTCGGCGACCTCTATGGCGCATTTGAAACCGCAGCAGACGAAGGCGAAAAGGCATTAATAAAAGAGGGAATACCAGAAGATTGGGCTAAAGCAATTACCAAGATAGCTAAAAAAAATATAACACCCCCAGAAGTCCAAGTAACAGGTTATGTTGATATTAAATCATACGCACCTAATGGTATCGAAATAATCAAAAAAGCCCTTAAATCCGCCCAGAAACAGGGAGCGATTGTGCAAGCTGTTGGAGCGCCACGTTACCGTCTAATAGTTAATTCAACAGATTATCCCACAGCCGAAAAAATACTCAAAAAGGCCGCTCAAAAATGTATAGATACCATTAGAAAAGAAGGAGGAAAAGGAGAATTCCATCGTGAACTAACATGAAAATGCGTAAATGTTCTTCCTGTGGAGAATACACATTAAAGGACGAATGTCCATACTGTGGAATGAAGACAGTGAACGTTGCACCGCCAAAATATTCTCCAGAGGATAAATATGGAAAATATAGGCGTATTTTAAAAAAGCAGATGCTTAAAAGTAAAGGGGGGTAACCATGAGAAAAACAATAATAAATGTTTTGGAAGAGGTTGAATTAGATCAACCAATATTCATAGAAGCCCTACCAGGCATAGGCCACGTGGGAAAATTGGCCGCTGATCATATAATCGACGAATTAGATGCTATTAAATTCGCAGAACTTTATTCACCCTCATTTCCACCACAAGTTCTAGTGGATGATGATGGCATTATAGAACCAATGAAAAACGAATTCTATTACCTGAAGTCAGTTGGGGAAGAAAAAAGAGATTACATAATACTAATCGGTAACACCCAGGGACTCTCCCCAGAAGGACAATATGAAATCTGTGGCATGATACTAGACTTCGTGGAAAACTATGGCGTCAAGGAAATATACACCCTTGGAGGATTAGCCACAGGTCAACCAGTTGAAGTTTCAAAGGTTTACGGCGCCGCGACCAACATAGAACTTGCTAAAAAACTAGAAAAACATGATGTTATCCTAAGGTCAGCTGATGGAGGTATAATCGGCGCATCAGGCCTACTATTAGGAATGGGAAGCCTTAGAGGGATGGAAGGCGTCTGTCTAATGGGTGAAACACCAGGATATTATATAGATGCAGAGGCTGCAAGAGCACTGCTAAACGTACTCATGAAACTACTAAAACTGGAAGTAGACACTGAAAAACTCGAAGAAAGAGCCAAGGAGACCCGCAAGATGATATCAAAGGCCCAGCAGATGGAACAGGAAATGATAGAGAGGATGACTCTCAAACCAGGCGAAGAAGACCTCAGATACATAGGCTGATCATCAATGATAATAAACGCCGATCTACACATCCACAGTTGCTTTTCCCAGGCAACATCCCAGAAGATGACAATAGAAAACATAGCCCCACAAGCAAAACTCAAAGGCCTAAACCTTGTGGGTACTGGTGACGGACTCCACCCAAAATGGCTTAAAATGATACTAGAAACTACAAAAGCCAATGAGGATGGTATCTATTCCCACAGAGACTGTGACTTCATAATTACAAGTGAGATCGAAGATCTTAAACGGGTTCACCACCTTTTAATTTTACCATCCATAGAAACAGCCTCTGAGTTGAAGGAAAAGTTACCATCATCCAACATTAACAAGGAGGGCAGACCCAAGGTTAGAATGCAAGGATCAGAGATAATGGATATAGTACATGAATATGATGGACTCATCGGCCCATCACATGCATTCACACCATGGACAAGCCTATACAAATCCTATGATAGTTATAAGGACTGTTATGGTAAAGCACCCGATTTTTTAGAGCTGGGTCTTTCAGCCGACACTGACATGGCTGACAGGATAAAGGAACTCCAAGATATACCATTTTTGACAAATTCTGATGCCCATTCTCCATGGCCGCATCGTCTCGGAAGGGAATTTAACCAGTTCAAAATGGATGAAATTTCTTTCTCCGCACTGAAAAAGTCTATAAAGGGTAAAAGGATACGTGCAAACTATGGTTTCGATCCAAGACTTGGTAAATATCATCTAACGGCATGTACGCGATGTTACAAGGTCTATGATCCAAAGGAAGCCATAAAAGTTAACATGAAATGTTCATGTGGAGGTACCATCAAGAAGGGTGTTGATTATCGCATCCATGAAATAGCAACATGGGAAGAGCCACATCATCCATCTCATCGTCCACCTTATATTCATATCATGCCCCTCGCTGAGATAATTAGTATGAAGCATGGTAAAGGTGTTATGACACGTGCAGTCCAGAGAATCTGGGGAAAACTTGTAGATGAATTTGGCAGCGAAATAAAAGCACTCCTCGACGCCCCATTAGATGAGATAAGGGAAGTGGATAGTGAAACCGCCCTTGCTATAAGGGCGTTTAGGAATGGTTCGCTCATCATAATACCGGGTGGCGGGGGCAGATATGGTGAAATACGATTTCCAGAGAATACATTGGACGTCTATTTTTCTGATCAGAATAAATGATAAACTATAAGTGGGAAGCGGACCCGCCGGGATTTGAACCCGGGACCTTCGGATTAGGAGTCCGATGCCCTATCCAGGCTAGGCTACGGGCCCCCATTGTTAGAAATTTTTTTTGGGGGGAAGCGGACCCGCCGGGATTTGAACCCGGGACCTTCGGATTAGAAGTCCGACGCCCTATCCAGGCTAGGCTACGGGCCCTTCTATTGGATAAAAAAAATGTAAATTTGTGAACTACCTCGCCCTGATGGAGGTGTCTTCTCCTGTTCCACCTGACTTTACGTCAAAGGTTTCATTTTGGGAATCTGGGGGGTATGGCTCCCCCCACGCTCCTCTATTAAGATGTGGGTTAATTTTTCCCACTACATTTAGCTGAACTTCCTTCATGGGGGGAACATCACCTTTAAGATTTCCTTAGCACTCAAAATATTTAAATTTAACTTATCCCACCTCCCATTGTATGCCATTCTTTCGAGGAGGGTTTTACAAGCAACAGAAATATAAAATTTTTTTCGCTCGTTTTTACATGTATATTGGTGTTTCTGTTGGGGTTGTTGGTGTTTCTGTTTTGTGTACTTTTTCTGCTAGTTTTTTAAGTCTTGATTCGATGGCCTGGGCTTCTTCTAGTAGTGGTTGTGTGTCTACTTCTAGGTCTAGCATTTTGTTGAGGACTTCGACGACTTCTGCTGCTGCTCTTGGATCTGGGTAGGGTGTTAGTATCTCTGCGAATAGGCAGGATGCAGGTATATTTTCTATGGCGCATCTTGTTAGTAGTGTTCCTGATATTCCGTTTATGTTTCCGAATGGTAATATTGGTATTTCGAGTTCTCCGAGTCTTTTTAGGGATTTTTTGCTGTTGGCTGCTCCTGCGACTAAGTGTGATTTTTGTCTTACTATGACGCTGTTGAATGTTATGAGTTCTTTGCTGTTGTTTCTTTTCATCCATTTTACTATTGCATTGGTCATATCATAGACTACGGAGGATGGTAGTATGAAGTCTGATAGAAATAGTACTAGTCCTTCTCCTTCATAGATTCTGAAGGGGTGTATGGCAACGCCCCTGTAGAGTACTGCTAGGGGTGGGAAGTATTTGGAGTCGATGTATCCTATTTCCCTCATTTTAAGGTCGTCTACTAGGAGCCATCCTACGATGTTGCCTATTAGTCCCAGTCCTGGGGATCCTTCAAGGACTATGGCGTTTTCTATTTCTTCAGATATTATGGTGCATGATTCATTTTTTGTTTCGACTTTCATAATGGTGCACCACCACCCCCACCTATGTTTTTACCAGTTTGGGGGTCTATGTGGATTTCGCCTATGATTTTACCATCTTTTTGTATTGGCACTACGTATACGGGTTCACCTGCTATTGTGACTATGCGTGGGGTTCCTGCTGTAGCGCCTTCTTCTTTTATATATTTTTGGGCTATGTTTTGTGCTTCTGATGGACTCACGGGATAACCTCCATTACCTCCAGTGTTAATAGCGCCTGCACTGCTGGATCCGCCTGAACTTCCACCTGCACCGCCGCCTGAACCTGCAGAACCTCCTCCACCCCCACTTCCAGATGGGGGTAGTGTGTTATCATCTGGACTTGTTGGTTGCCATAAGATCTTGGGGTTACTGCTTATCTGGTAACCTGCTGCGATGGCTCCGATGATTAAAACTATTGTCACTGAAATTATAATTTTTGAGTCTATCATCGATTCTCACCTTCTAATCCTATTATTGGATTACACGTATTTCTATGTTAGTTTATAGTATAAAAAAATGTAGTATTATATAATAGTAATTTTTTATGATTTTATTAATTTTTGTTAATTTTTTATTCTAATATAAATACTTTTCACTTTTCTTTTAATTGAAAAACTTATAACATTTAAAAACGTTTATATAAATTGATGGTTTTTTTGAACTCTAAAAAGAAGAGGTGATACATTTGAGCGAAAGGATTGTTATATCGCCGACCAGCCGACAGGAAGGCCACGCAGAACTTGTCCTGGAAGTCGATGATGAAGGGATTGTGACAAAGGGGCGATACTTCAGTATTACTCCTGTTAGGGGTCTTGAAAAGATGCTACTCGGAAAGGCCCCAGAAACAGCACCAGTATTCACACAGAGAATCTGTGGAGTCTGTCCCATACCCCACACCTTAGCATCAACCGAAGCAGTAGAAGACTCACTCGACATCGAACCCCCAAAAGCCGCTAAGCTGCTGCGAGAATTAACATTAGCCGCACACCACGTAAACAGCCACGCAATACACCACTTCCTCATAGCACAAGACTTCGTCCCAGAAAACCTCATGAAAACAGCAATAGAATCAGTATCAGAAATAAGGAAAAACGCCCAATACGTAGTAGACATGGTCGCAGGAGAAGGCATACACCCCTCAGACGTCAGAATAGGGGGAATGGCCGACAACATAACAGAACTCGCAAGAAAAAGATTATACGCAAGACTAAAACAACTCAAACCAAAAGTAAACGAACACGTAGAACTCATAATAAGCCTAGTCGAAGAAAAAGGACTACCAGAAGGACTAGGCGCACACAACCAACCAACACTAGCAACACACCAAATATATGGTGACAGAACAAAATTCGACCTAGACAGATTCACAGAAGTCATGCCAGAAAGCTGGTACGACGACCCAGAAATAGGAAAAAGAGCATGCTCAACAATACCCCTATACGATGGAAGAAGCGTAGAGGTAGGGCCAAGAGCAAGATTCGTAGAATTCCAAGGCTTCAAAGAAAGAGGAGTTGTAGCACAACACGTAGCCAGAGCCCTTGAAATGAAAACAGCACTCTCAAGAGCCATCGACATATTAGATGAGCTTGACACATCAGCACCCGTAATGGCAGACTTCGACATAAGAGGAACAGGAAAATTAGGAGTCGGTGCAATAGAAGCTCCAAGAGGAATGGACGTTCACCTAGCCCAAGTAGCCGATGGCAAAATACAATTCTACAGTGCCCTTGTCCCAACAACATGGAACATACCAACAATGGGACCCGCAACAGAAGGCTTCCATTATGACTATGCACCACATGTCATACGGGCATATGACCCATGTCTATCATGTGCAACCCACCTAATGGTCATCGATGACGAAGATAAAACTCCTATAAAAAGTGAAATGGTCAGGATCTAAACTATGCCATACGATGCTGAGATTCTAGTAGTGGGCTGTGGAAACATCCTATTCAAGGATGACGGTTTTGGCCCGGCGGTAATCAACGCACTTGAAGAACACTTCAAAGACAAGGAAAAACCAGACAATGTCATGTTCATCGACGCAGGCACTGGCGGTCCACATTATGTGTTCTCACTCCCCCAAGAATCTTGGAGGAAGATAATAGTCGTGGACGTCGTGGAATTCAACGCAGAACCAGGAACCTTAAGGAAATTTAATCTCGAAGAAATCCCAAAGGGATCCTATGAAAACATGCATTCATGGCCGGTTAACCAGCCCCTCCATGAACTCAGCGAAAAAATCGACGTGGTGGTAATAGGGTGTAAACCAAAGGAAATATCCGCCCCTTATGTGGAAATGGGCCTCACACCCCCAGTCGAGAAGGCCATTCCCAAGGCGGTTAAGATGATTTTAAACGAAATTGGGGTTTATCAATGAGCTTAATTGCCCGTATTAAAAGATTTTTAGGATTGGAGGCTAAACCTGAAAAAGAGGAAAAGGTTGTTGAAGTTCCAAAAGAGGAGGTTGAAAAAGTGGCTGAAGAAGAAAAAGCAAAACCAAGAATAGGTTACATCCACCTAAGTGGGTGTACAGGAGATGCAATGTCGTTAACCGAAAATTACGACATCCTTGCAGATTTACTAACTGACATGGTAGAAATAGTCTATGGAACCACACTGGTGGATGTATGGGAAATGCCTGAAATGGACCTTGCCCTAGTGGAAGGTTCAGTATGCTTGCAAGATGAACACAGCCTAAAAGAACTTAAAGAGGTAAGAGAAAAAGCCAAGCTGGTCTGCGCATTCGGGTCATGCGCCGCAACAGGCTGCTTCACAAGATATGCTAGGGGAGGGCAGCAAGCACAACCAGCACACGAATCATTCGTGCCAATAGCCGATATCATAGACGTTGACCTGGCCCTACCAGGATGCCCACCCTCACCAGAAATCATAGCCAAAGCAGTCGTAGCACTCCTAAACAATGACATGGATTACCTCAAACCCATGTTAGACCTCGCAGGCTACACCGAAGCCTGCGGATGCGACCTACAAACCAAAGTAGTTAACCAAAGTCTCTGTATAGGCTGCGGTACATGTGCAATGGCCTGCCAGACCAGAGCCCTTGAAATGATAAACGGAAGACCACAACTCAACAATGACCGTTGCATAAAATGTGGAATCTGCTACATCCAATGTCCAAGAAGTTGGTGGCCAGAAGAGCAAATAAGGAAGGAGTTAGGATTATAGGGAGGCTGTGAAGATGGTTTTAGGAAAATACAAAGAAGTTTTTGCTGCCCGATCAACCGATAAAGAGATTTTGAAGATCGCGCAGGACGGAGGAATTGTAACAGGATTACTATCATATGCCCTCGACGAAAAGATAATCGAAGGTGCAGTGGTGGCTGGTCCAGGAAAAGAATTCTGGAAACCAGAACCTATAGTGGCAATGACATCAGATGAACTTAAAGCAGCTGCAGGCACCAAATACACATTCTCTCCAAACGTTTGGATGCTTAAAAAAGCTGTCAGACAATGTGGTATAGAAAAGCTGGGTACGGTGGCCATACCATGCCAGTTAATGGGTATAAGGAAAATGCAAACATATCCATTCGGTGCCAGGTTCCTCGCTGATAAGATAAAATTACTCATTGGAATATTCTGTATGGAGAACTTCTCATACAGTTCACTGCAGACATTCATCTCAGAGAAAATGGGACTCAGCCTAGAACTAGTAGAGAAAATGGACATAGGCAAAGGAAAATTCTGGGTCTACACCCAAGATGACCTATACACTCTACCACTTAAAGAAACCCATGGATATGAACAAGCCGGCTGCAAACTATGCAATGATTATGTGGCAGAGCTTGCTGATGTGTCAACGGGTTCAGTAGGAACACCTGATGGATGGTCCACAGTATTCCTAAGAACAGATACTGGAGAGTCCATATTCAAGGATGCGCTTGAAGCAGGCCTATTCGAAACCAAACCTATAGAGGAAGTTAAACCCGGCCTTGGCATGCTTGAAAAACTAGCATCACAGAAAAAGGAAAAGGCTGAGAAGAACATTGCCGCGAGAAAGGAGATGGGGTTACCCACACCTTATTAACTCCTCTCTTATATTCTCTTTTTTTGGGAACACTTTTTTTATTGGATACTTGATATTCTTGGGATTATACTCATTATATATGGTAAGATGATTATTAGTAGTATTATGTAGATTATTCCTAGGATTATCCCTGCGATGGCTAGATATTTTCCTGTTAGCTCTTTTTCCTTGATTTCCCTGAGAGCTAGTATGCCGAATATTATTGCTAATATAGCCTTCTCAGCCCCGAAGAGCTGTAGGAAAGTACATATTCCAATAGCTATACTTGCAATTGCAAAACTGCTCCTCATATCAGGTCACCTCCCTCTATTGAATGTTTTTTAATGGCATCTTTAAATGCCTCATACATTTCTTGATTGTATGCGATAAGGATTATCTCTTTTAGTGTTGATTGGCTGAGGAAGTCTTTTATGGTTTCCATCATGGCCTGGGCTGCTTTGGTTTTTGGCACTCCACCTACGCCGGTGCCCATACCAGGGAATGCTATTGATGAAATTTTAAGTTCAGATGCTTTTTTTAATGCTGCTAGTGTAGCCTTTTTTACTGATATGATGTTTGATGGTTGTGCAGGTTCTTCCATTGTAGGGGCGTGTATAACATACATTGCTTTTAATTTCCCGGCAGTTGTTGCTATAGCCTCCCCTACTGGTATGGGAGCCTTTGAAATCGCTTCTTTCTCTATCTGGGAGCCGCCCTTGTCTTTTATTGATAGGGCTACTCCTCCTCCCATTAGACCATGGGAATTCGCTGGGTTGACTATAGCATCAACTTTGATATTGGTGATGTCACCCCTTTTTAATTGGATTTTGGTTTCTTTATATTGCAAAACTTGCCATCCCTATTGTGATTTTTTTTGGGCCATGACTACTAGTCCAAAACCTCGGTCTCCATTGATGAACAGGTTATCAAATTTAAAAAGAACTTTTAATATTGGGGCGCTTATTTTTTTCATTCGACTTAATGGACTTGTCCGAGCCTTTTCTCTGGTTTGTCCTTCTTTTGCTCTATTCATCATCATTTCCTGGATTTTTAGATAGGTTCCTAAAAATAGTCTGATGAGTGGGAAACCATAACATAGTATCTTTATTGGTTCTAAATTTGCTTTTTTCAACTTTTCTTTGATTTCATCTTTAGAGTATCTTCTAAGGTGGCCTGCTTGTTCGTCTCTAATGTTCCATAAGTTTTCGTTGTGTGGTACGCTAATCAATAGAATCCCACCATCTTTTAGCCAAGTATTGATCAATTTTAGAAGTTTTAGAACTTCATGTAGATGTTCTAGCATCTCAAAACAGATTATGAGGTCATATTTTTTCTTAGATTCAAAATCTAATGCGTTAATATTATGGATTTCGACCTTTGGATGATTTTTCATTTCTTCGATTTTGTTCCGGGTCATCTCAATTGAATGATCTGAAATATCAACTGCATCAACTTCATATCCCCTTTGGAGTAAATCTACTGTATAATATCCATAACCACAACCTAAATCTAATGCTCTTTTATCATTCTCGTTTTCAATTTCATCTAAAAGATTATCAATCAAATCTTTAAGATAGAGACCTACTGGTCCTTCCAAGATCATAGAAAGGTACACCCCCCACATCTCAAATACTTAGTTAAACAGGTGAAAAAAAATATCCTGTTATATTATACCTTTAAGGAAAAATAATATATAAAATTTTTCGTGATAAAAAAAGTTTTTTGTCAAAAGACATTATTGTTGTCTTTTTTTTATCTTTGCTTGTAAGACCCCCTTGAGGGGGGATACACAAGAAGGGCAAGATAAATTAGATACTTCAAATACCCAGAATAACCTTAGGGATGTTCCCCCTTAAGGGATTTTAGTTAATTGTGATGAGAAAAGAGTTGCTTAGGAGAATATTTAAGCTTGTGGACTGGTATTTCGGTTTCAAATCCACGTCAAAGGTTCTTTTTTGGACAGGGATGCCTATGGCAAACTCAAGGAAACTTTTTAATTTGAACGCGGCTTTAGTTCAAACAACAAGAGACAAGGCAGTTAAAACATTAAAAAGTAACATAGCCCATACATTAATGAGAGATGAAAGATAGGGGGCCGTAACCCCTAGACTCCCAAAAGTGAAGCCCTTTGACGCAAAGTCAAGACAAAAATGGGAGAAGCCCCACCCGTTAGAGTGGAGTAGTTCACTCGGTTATAATCTTGCAGCTGTCTTTTTCAACAATTATCGTATGTTCGGCTTGTGATACCCATGCGCCACTTTTTTCGCGGAGCACATGATAAGGGTAGATTGCCCTTGATTGTATTAATAGTCTCATGGAGGCTCTAAGTCTCCGTGGATCGAAGTATTCTGTCAGCCATCTTTGGGCGAATGGTAGGCTCTTGTATTCTTTTTTTATTTTTTTGAGCACGTTTCGTGCATGTGCTAATCTAAGTGGTCTGTCCCTCAAAAACCTGAATATGTATGCTGGGGGCATATCCTTTACATATCCAATGCCGTCGGTTGCGAAAGGTTCAATGGCGAGGACATCCCCCTCTTCGAGTTTATGCGGATTTTTCTCGTTAATGTTAGGTATGGATAATCCTGAATGTAGGATCCATCTGTCCATACTATGGCCTGTGAGGTTAGTGACTGGTTTGAATCCGAAGTCGTTTATGGTTTCTTGGATGATCTTCCCTATTTTTCCAAGTTCCACATCAGCTTTTATGATGCTTATAGCATTTTCAAGAGCTTTTTGGGATGCTTCAATCATTCTAAGATTTTTTTCAGCCATTTCATCCTTCGGATCTCCTATGAGGATGCTTATGGCTGTGTCTGCTATATACCCGTTTACATGCGCTCCCATATCTAGTTTTACGAGGTCACCCTCTTTTATCAAGGTTTTATCATCGGTTGGGGAGGTGTAATGTGCTGTTATATCATTTATCGAAACATTACATGGGAATGCTGGTTTGGCTCCTTCTTTCCTGATATTATCTTCAACGAAATTTACGAGTTCTATGACTGGTAAATCTTCTCGTATGAACTTCACGGCTTTCTCTCTGATTTTTGATAATATCCGACCAGCTTTCTTGTACTCTTTTTCCATGACCATCACATGATATGTAATGGTGAAAATTAATCTTATAAACCTATATATATGATGTTACTAAAATTATATGCGAGGGAGTGTTATGGCTACGAGTAGTGTTACAATACCCCAGAATTTAATGATTTTAATTTTGGCTTTCATAGCACTTGCGGCTATTGTTATACTTGCCTTGCAATGGAGAAAGGTTAGAGAAGCGCAGAATAATGTATTATTACTCGAGAAGGAGATAGAACTTAGGAAAATATCACTTGTGGAGAAGGATCTCGAATCTAAACGTTTGATGGAGACAACAATACCTCTTCCCAAGGATCAGCAGGAGAAATTAGCGGGTATAAGGAAAGATACGAAGAATATAATGAGGAGGATAGGATATCTTCATAGTGAAATAAGTGAAAGATTGGCAAGGCTAGAAGCTCAGACAGAATTCAAAAAACTCGAGAAAATGTTAGAGGATATTGAAAAGAAGGAAAAAGAAATGGATAAAATGTTAAAAAAGGTGAAGGTCGAGGATTAATATGACTGGATTAGAGCTATTAGCCATACTTATATTAGCAGGGGCGATAATAGTCCTATTATATTATTATCTTATAGAATCTAATGGTAAAGTCCGGCTAAAATCCCATATTTCTAATGTAGGTGAGAAATTTACAAGTGAAGAGGGTGGAAGCATGAGCGTAAGCGAGAAAGTGTCTGGTGTAAGTGATAAAATAATCCACAAAGTAAGAGAAGTACCAATCAGCACAGATATAATCTCAAGTAAAATAGACACCTTCCTAGAAGAGAAAAGCGACGAACTAATAAAAGATTGGGAATTAGCCACAAAAGACGACATTAAAACCCTACAAGGCAGACTAGACTTAGTATCACGGAACATAGGTGAACTAGAACAGAGATTCAATGAATACAGAAGTTATACTAACAAAAGACTCAAATCCCTAGACAAAAGACTTAAAAAATTAGAAGATGAAATCAGACAAGAATAAGAAATCTAATATCATCCTTTTTTTCCAAACACCCCCATACAACAGAAGAGAAATTGTTATTTAACCAACAGAAGATGCAAAGAAATTCTGTAACGGGGGGAAAAGTTTATATAAGGTAACAATACAATCTACTATTTAGCGGGGTGGGGTAGTCTGGTGATCCCGCGGGGCTCATAACCCCGAGATCCCTAGTTCAAATCTAGGCCCCGCTATAACATTTATTCTCATTATAACATTGATGGAGTAAGCCGAAGGGCAGCTGCCGGCCCCAAGATACTGGTATGGGCTGAGGAAACTCCCCCCATCATACAGAACCACGATGCCGCGAGGCATCAGCCGAGAGGCTGGGCTCTGGAGCAGAAACGACACGTCCCCCAAGTGAATGATAATGAAACCCTAAAATAAAGGGTTGACTGACACTGGAGGGAGCGGTGAAACGGCCAACCCGTGGGATGCAAGGGCAAATGCTGCCGATGAACACTGTACGAGGCAGAGGTAGCCCGCCTAGATGAATGCTGCCCGCGAACAGAAGGGGGGTTACTCTCGGCATGCTCCATCAATATATTATAGCATCCTTCATCCTCTGAAATAAGCCCTTCTCTTCTTTGATTTCATCGCCACTAATTTTCGCGAATTCCCTTAAAAGTTCCTTTTGCCTCTTATTCAATTTTTGCGGGGTTACAATCCTTACTTTCACATAGAGGTTTCCGCGGCCTTTCCAGTTAATATGGGGCATGCCATGACCTTTTATACGGAATGTGGTGCCTGTTTGGGTTCCTGGGGGTATTTTAAGTTTGACTGGTTTTTCCATGGTCGGAATCTCCACTATATCTCCCAGGGCTGCTTGCACAAAACTTATTGGTTTTTCAAAGTAAAGGTTGGCTCCTTTCCTCTCAAATAATTTGTGTGGTTTTATTTTCACTGTCACATACAAGTCGCCTGGGGGCCCGCCCCTAGGGCCCATTTCACCCTCTTCTGGGATTCTTAACCTTGAACCATTTTCAACCCCTGGGGGTACTCTTATATGGATTGTGCTTGTTTTTTTCACTATTCCTGTCCCATTACAGTTACTGCAAGGTTTTTCAATAAGTTTACCTTCACCATTACAATCTGGACATGTGGTTATATTCATTATTTGGCCTAGGAGCGTTCTTTGCACTTGTCTTACGTGTCCTGAACCGTTACAAGTGGGGCATGTTCTTGTGTCGCTTCCTGGTTCTGCTCTTGAACCGTTACATACTGGACATTTTTTTGTATGTGGGACTTTTATATCAGTTTCCAGGCCTTTATATGCATCTTCTAGTGTTATTTCGAGTTGGTAGTTTATATCAGCTCCCCTTTGGGGGCCTGTTCTCCTTCTGCCGAATCCGAATATGTCGAATATGCTGCCAAAATCGAAATCTAGGTCTTTGAATATGTCCTCGAAGTTTATGTTTCGGAATATGTCTTCTTGGGTGAATCCTTCCATGCCAGCATGTCCGAATTGGTCATATCTTCGCCTTTTTTCATCATCGGATAATACTGCGTAGGCTTCGCTGATTTCTTTAAATTTTTCAGCGGCATCTGGGTCTTCGCTGACATCTGGATGATATTTTCTGGCCAGTCTCCTGTAGGCTCTTTTTATTTCTTTTTTGCTGGCGTTTTTATCAACGCCTAGGATTTCATAATAATCCTTTTTTGGCATAACTCCACCAAAAAAATTGAAGAAGTTTAATCTTTCACTTCATAGTCTGCGTCTATTGTATCATCTGATTCTTTGCCCTGCTCTTGCTGTTGTTGTGTTTGTTGATAGATTGTTGCGCCAACTTCTTGGATGGCTTTTGTGAGTTCTTCTGTCTTTGATTTTATCTTGGTTATGTCATCTCCGGCAAGCTCTTCTCTTAGTTCTTTGATTAATTTTTGGATGTTTTCTTTCTTGTCAGATGGTATTTTTTCTGAGAGTTCATCTAGGGTTTTTTCTGCTGTGTATATCATGGAATCTGCATTGTTTCTGATTTCAACTTCTTTTTGCCTTTTGCGATCTTCTTCTGCATATTTTTTGGCTTCTTCAATCTTCTTTCTTATTTCTTCTTCTGAGAGTTTATGTGGTGCTGTTATTTTCATGGCTTGTTCTTTTCCTGTTCCAAGGTCTTTTGCTGACACGTTTAGTATGCCGTTGGCGTCGATGTCAAATGTTACTTCTATTTGTGGAATTCCTCTGGGTGCTGGTGGTATGCCTACTAGTTGGAATCTTCCAAGGCTTATGTTGTCTTTGGCCATTGGTCTTTCACCTTGTAGTATGTGTATGTCTACTGCTGTTTGGTTGTCGGCTGCTGTTGTGAATATTTGGCTTTTCCGTGTGGGTATTGTTGTGTTTCTTTCGATTAGTTTGGTGAATATGCCCCCTTGTGTTTCGATGCCAAGGGATAATGGTGTGACATCTAATAGTACAATATCTTTTATTTCACCTGCGAGTACTCCGCCTTGTATGGCCGCTCCCATTGCCACGCATTCCATTGGGTCGATTCCACGTTCAACTGGTTTGCCCATGAAGTCTTCGACGAATTTTTGGACGATTGGCATTCTTGTGGGCCCACCTACTAGTATTATCTTGTCGATGTCTTCTTTACCCATTTTCGCGTCTTTTAGGGCTTGTTCCATTGGCCCTGTGCATTTTTGGACGATTGGATCTACTAGTTCTTCTAGTTTGGCCCTGGTTAGGGTGCGTACTAGGTGTTTTGGGCCGGTTGAGTCTGCTGTTATGTATGGTAGGTTTATTTCGGTTTGTACTGTTGATGATAGTTCTATTTTGGCTTTTTCGGATGCTTCTCTTAGTCTTTGGACTGCGTTGTCGTCTTCCATGAGGTCTATTCCTGTTTCTTTTTTGAATTCTTCTGCTAGGTAGTTCATGATGGCGTTGTCCATGTCTGTTCCGCCGAGTTGTGTGTCTCCACTTGTGGATTGTACTTCGAATACGCCTCCTCCGAATTCCATTATTGTTACGTCTAGTGTTCCTCCTCCGAAGTCGAATACCATTATGTCGAGTTCTTCGTCTTCTTTGTCTAGGCCGTATGCTAGGCTTGCGGCTGTTGGTTCGTTCACGAGTCTGACAACGTCTAGTCCTGCGATTGTGCCGGCGTCTTTGGTTGCGGTTCTCTGGTTGTCATTGAAGTAGGCTGGTACTGTTATAACTGCCTTTTTTATTTTTTCTCCTAGGAATGCTTCTGCGTCTTTTTTTATTTTTTGTAGTAGGAATGCTGATATTTCTTGTGGTGTGAATTCTTTGTCTTGGATTTTTATTTTTCTGTTGGTGCCCATGCTTCTTTTTATTGCTGTGATGGTGTTTTCTGGGTTTGTTACTGCTTGTCTTCGGGCTGGTTCTCCTACTAGCATTTGTCCGTCTTCTGTGAATGCAACGACGCTTGGGAATGTTTTACCATATAATGATGCGCCTTCTGCGCTTGGTATTATTGTGGGTTTGCCGCCTAGTAGTACTGCGGCTGCTGAGTTACTTGTCCCGAGGTCGATTCCGATGATTTTTTCTTTTTTAGCCACTTAATCACCTCTTTGGTCTTTTTTACATACTTTGACGAGTGATGGTTTTATTATTTTGTCTTTTAGCATGTAGCCTTTGGAGATTTCTTGGATTATTTCCCCGTTTTTGTATTTTTTGTGGTTTTCTGTTTGTATGGCTTCGTGTTTGAATGGGTCGAATTTTTCTCCTTTGGTTGGTATTCTTCTTAGACCCTCTTTTTTTAGGATCCCATCAAATTTTTTGTAGATGAGGTTTAGGCCTTCCTTGAAGTCTTTGATGTTTTTGCAGTTGTCCATGGCTCTTTCCATGTCTTCTAGTACGTCTATTAGTTTTAGTATGAGTTTTTCGTTGGCATATTCTATTATTTCTGTTTCTTGTTTTTCTTTTTGTTTTTTATAGTTTTCGAAGTCGGCTTGTAATCTTTGTAAGTGTGATATGTACTCTTCTATTTCTTCCTCCTTTTCTGATAGGGTTTTTTGGAGTTTTTTTAATTTTGAGTTGCATTTTTCAAGTTTTTCCTGTGGATTTTCTTTTTTTGATTTTGGCATTGGGTCACCCTTTAAAGTTACAAAAGGTTATTTTGGTTCATGGAAGTTATAGTTACAAAAGGTTATATAAATCTTTCGTCAAATGATTATAACAATGAAAAGGAATATAGATAACATGGACATGGAAGCCCTACTAGACGTTATGGGATGCCGTACAAGACGCGAAATCATAAACCTACTAAGAGAAGAACCAAGATTCGTAAGTCAAATATCAAAGGAGCTGCAGATAGGCCAAAAGGCTATAATAGAACATTTAAGGGCCATGGAAGAAGTCGGTATACTAGATTCCTTCTTTAAAAAAATTGAAAGGGGAAGACCCCGAAAATATTATAATATCTCTAATGACATCCACCTTAGCATCATAATAAACAGGAACACCTTCAAAATAGACCTCATAGAAGAAAATGAGGAACTTTTAACCAGCGAATGGTCAAAGCTAATAAAAATCGAAGCAAGAATAAAAAGAGGCGATGAAAAAGCAATAAAAGAATTAAAGGACCGGATAAAGGTCTATGAATCCCTTAAAAGGAAAGCAGAGAAAATACTAGAAAAAAATCCACCATAATCTATTTATTTAATCTTCGAGTGGCGATTGCAGCTTGTCCCAAGGCCACTGAACCATCACCTGCACAAGAATTTTGATGTTGCACAAACCTATAACCATACCCCTCCACATAACCTTTAATTGTGAGACTGATAGCCTCATTATAAAAAACGCCCCCAGATCCCCCAATTACATCAACGCCAAGATCTTCCGCCACCCTAACAGCCATTTCAGCCAAACCCTCTGAAATAGACCTTTGAGCGGCTGCCGCTATATCCACCATCCTCACACCATCACTTTTAAGCTCCATAACCTTCCCTAGAAGATCTGTTGTGTCAAGAACATATCTACCCTCATACTCCCTTATCCTATAAGGTATTTCAAGATTATCCGTGGATTTATAAGCGGCAGATTCAAGTTTCATCGCACACTCACCCTCATATGTCCTCTTAGAACATATGTGGAGGGCTGCGGCCACAGAATCTAGGACTCTGCCCGTGCTGGTGGTTATACCAACGTTAATATCCCTTTCTAATTGTCTTCTCACCAATTCTATTTCCTTCTCGCCATGGGGGAAATAGTCCCTGTATTCATCCTTGAAAAGTTCTTCAAGATAATCAAGACTATAATAACCTTCAAGGATTGAAAAGAGCATCCTAGCAGGATATATGGCGCATAAGTCTCCGCCCGGCATTTTCTGAGGGACTAGACTCCCAAGTCTCTCATATTTATCATCGAAACAATAGAGTATTTCACCACCCCATGCCGTACCATCATCACCATAACCTACACCGTCAGCCCCAATACATACAAGTTCATCCACCCCAGAATCTACTGCAAGGGCAGCTGCATGGGCATGATGGTGCTGAACCTTAAATATCTCAGCAGAATATTCCCTGCTTAATTCTTCTGCAAGTTTAGTTGTGAAAAATCTGGGATGTAAATCACAAGCTACAGCATCTACCTCTTCGGTTCCTGTTATTTTCATAAGATATCTGAGAGCATCTTCAAGAAACTTTGTGGTTTCATATTTTGTAGTGTTACCAATGTGCTGGGAAAGATAACATTCTCCGTGATTTAAAACAGCGAATGTAACATCTATTTCAGGGCCCAAGGCTATGACATTTATATCTGATGATAAACTTGAAAGGTCGTAAGGTTCTGGTGTGTAGCCGCGTGACCGGCGTATGAATGCCATGTCATCCCCTCTAAAACGGACAACAGAATCGTCGCATCGATTCACTATCCTTCTATCATGGATTAAGAAATAATCTGCTATACCTTTAAGTTTTACGAGTATTTCACGGTTTTTGATTATCATGGGTTCTCCGGGCTTGTTAGCTGATGTCATAACATAAGCTGGTTTTTTAGCATATCTGAAAAGTATATGATGTATACCTGAATAAGGGAGCATTATACCAATATTATGTAAACTTGGGGCGACTGATGGAGCCAGATTGTATCTGTTATTTTTCTTTAGCACTACAATTGGCCTTCTTCTTGAGATTAAAACCTTTTTTTCTTTTCTAGAAACTGTTGCGAATGTTTTTATCGCTTCTATGTTGGGTGACATGCAAGCGAATGGTTGGTATGGTCTTCCGAGTCTTTCTCTCAATCTTTGAACCGCTTCTTCATTTGTCGCGTCACATGCAAGATGAGTGCCACCTATACCTTTTATAGCAACTATATAACCTTCATCTAATAATTTAGCCGTTTCTTTTAATGGATCGTCAACATTGAGGGGTTTATCATCATATAAGGTGACTTTGGGCCCGCAGAGTGGGCAGCATGTGGCTTCTGCATGGTATCTTCGATCTAACGGATCTTTATATTCCCTTTGACATTCTTCACAAAGCGGAAAATCCTTCATACTTGTTCTTTCCCTGTCATAGGGTATTTCCTCGATTACTGTGAATCTTGGACCGCAGTCAGTACATGCTGTGAATGGATAAAGGTGTCTTCGATCTCTTGGATTATTCATATCAGATAGGCATGCGTCACAAGTTGCAACATCAGCAGGTATTACAGATGTTCCCTTAAATTTTGTTGAACTATCCTTAATTTCAAAACTAGTAAACTTGGATTCGTTTATTTTTTCACATTCAACACTTATATTGGATATTTTTGATATTGGAGGTTTCCTCAACTTTAAATTGGCTATGAATGTTTTTATGGTTTCTTTTTCCCCTTCCACTGCTATTTCCACGATATTACCTAAGTTTCTAACATAACCTTTAAGTTTAAGCTCATCTGCCAACCTATAGACTGTTGGCCTGAAACCTACGCCTTGTACTATCCCCTGGACAAGAATATGGGCTCTGTACATTTTACACCTCACTGCTTACATTCTAAAATGTATATTAGAGAAAGCTATTATTAATTATTGATGAGGTGATTTTTATTGTGAGGCCCATACTTAAAGATCTTAAAGATGGGAAGATTTCAATCGAAGAAGCTGAAAAGTTAATAAAAAGTCAATTTTTAGATATTAGAGAAATTGCCAGATTTGATATTGGGAGAACCCTAAGAACCGGGTTCCCGGAGGCTATTTTAGCGTTGGGTAAAAGTGATGATGATATTATACAGATTCTTTTGTCTTCTCCAGCCGATCCAATGATAGTAACACGCCTCGACCCTGAAAGGTTTGAAAATATCAAGGAAAAGATAAGTTCGCTTAAAAAGAGGGGATTTTCAATCAAATACAATAAAAGGGCGCATACTCTAGTAGTGAAAAGGGGTGAGAAAGTTTCCCTGGATTCGAAGGTGGGGATAATAACTGCTGGGACTGCTGATATACCGGTTGCAGAGGAAGCTAGGATAATCCTCGAAGAGTATGGTTGCGAGGTTATAAAAGCTTATGATGTTGGTGTTGCCGGGATTCATAGGCTTGTACAACCTTTATATGATATGCTTGAAGATGATGTTAAGATTATAATTGTGGTGGCTGGGATGGAGGGCGCCCTACCATCAGTTGTCGCAGGATTAGTTGATGTGCCTGTTATAGGAGTCCCGACTTCCATTGGATACGGGGTGGGTGAAGGCGGATTAACAGCCCTTTATTCGATGCTACAATCTTGCACACCAGGTATTGGAGTTGTGAATGTTGATAATGGTTTTGGCGCGGCCGCATTAGCAATAAAAATTATAAGAGCATTCGATTAGAAACCCGATCATGGTTTTCTTCTTTTTGAAAATTCTTCAAGTATTTCATCAAATTTTATACCCTTATAGACGAGGAGTAGGAAAGTGTGGAATATGAGGTCTACAGCTTCTTCTAGGATGCGTTCATTGTTTTTTGATGCTATTATGAGTTCCGCCGCTTCCTCCCCTATCTTTTCAAGTATTTTATCTTCTCCAGTTTTTCTGTTATCCTTCATTAATTTGGATGTGTATGAGTCTATTGGTTTGTCCCTGCGTGTTTCAAGCACCTTGTAGACCTCTTCTAGTATATTATTTTTCATCTCTTTTCCTCGATTTTGCTTTTCTCATGCTTGTTGTGATCGCTATGAGGGGGTGTTGGGCGTCATCAATTATCTCAACATCATCTAGGGTGTATATTTTGTTAATATCAGCGGTTTTCTCCATTCCAAGTTTAAGGTCTTTTTTCATGTCTATTACATAGGAGTCTATTTCCTTATAGCCTAGTTTATATGATGCCACGGCTCTATGGTGTCCGTCAACCAGGATGTAACGGTCTCCAGTTTTAACGACTATTGTAGGCTCTGCAAGTCCCTTTCTAATTTCATATATTCTCCCTTGTAATTCGTCGGCGTATATTTTGCTTTGTGTGGGTCTTAGCTTTGATATTGGGACTTTCACCCGTTTAACTTCTGGTTTAACATCATATAATTGTTCTAGTGTCTTTTTGAAATAGTTGACTTTCATGGGTGTTGATCTTTCAATATGTGAACGTACTATGTCTGTGTTGGTGATGATACCTACTAGTTTCCCATTTTTGTCAATGACTGGTAGTCTTGATATTCCCATTCTGAACATGACCCTCGCAGCGTCATTTAATGGCATGTCCTGGTCTGCTACTACAACCTCTGTGGACATTATCTCTTTAACTGTTTTCACCCAGGGTTTTATTAGAAGGTCAAATGCTGTTACGATCCCGATAACACTATCATTGTCTCTCACAGGAAAACCGTCGTGTCCTGTTTCTTTCATTAACCTGATTATCTCAGCAGTTGATGTGTCAGGGTTTACTGAGATAACTTCTCTTGTCATGTAGTCTCTTACAAGGGCTTTCTTTGACATGTTACCCCTTTCCGCTTCTTCTCCATATTAGTCTGTCCCCGCATTCGATTTTCACTATCCTATGATAGGGTATGCTTGTGCCTCTTTTAAGGATCATGAACCCCTTTTCGAGTTTTTTTATATCAGTGCCTTTGATGGTTTTCAAGTTTTTATGGGCGCCTCTATGAATGTAACTTATCTTGCATTCCCTGATATCCCCCTTTGGGTGCCATATCATCAAATCAAGGACTTTCCTAGCCATTCGAATGACTCCCACCTAGATTCTCTCTTTTATAAGTTCTAGGGTTCTTGTGGGATCTGCTTTCCCCCTTGTGAGCCGCATTACCTGTCCAACTAGAAAGTTGATAGCGGCTTCTTTCCCCTCATGGTAATCTTTAACAGCCTGGGGATTCTCTTCTATGGCCTTTTCAACCGCTTTTATAATGTCCGATTCGTCGATTATCCCAATTAGTCCAAGTTCCTCTGCTATTTCCCGCGGAGTTTTTATTGTATGGGGCATTTTTTCTATTATCCTTTGCCCGGCTTTTACTGTGATTTCTTTGTCTTTTATCATTTTAAGCAATTCTATGATATTTTTTGGTGTTATTTTACTTTCTTTGAAGCTTATTTTATTATAGTAGAGCACTCTTTTTAGCTCGTCCCTCATCCATAAGGCTGCGAATTCCGGGTCTATCTCCTTTGCCACTTCTTCGAATGCATCTGCTAATTCCAATTCTGATGTGAGCACTCTGGCGTGTTCCTCCTCCAATTTGTATTCTTTCATGAAACGTTTAACTTTTATATGTGGAGGTTCTGGGATCGTACTTTTTATTTTTTTTATCGTTTTTTCATGGAATTTCATGGGTGGGAGATCAGGATCTGGTATGTAACGGTAATCTTCTGCTTCTTCTTTGAGCCTCATTGGAACTGTGATCATCTGCGATTCTAGGAACGCTCTTGTCTCCTGTCGAACCTTAACACCCCTTTTAAGCAGGTTTTTTTGCCTTATCATCTCAAATTTCAGGGCCTTGTAAGCTCCCTTGATGGAGTTTATGTTTTTTATTTCAACTCGTTTACCTCCTTCAAGAGATATGTTTACGTCGGCCCTCATTGTACCTTCGCCTCTTGCACATGCACTATACTCCAAGACTCTTATAAGCTCCCTTAGGAAGTTTCTGGCCTCTTCTGGGGATCTTATATCTGGTTCTGTTACTATTTCGATGAGGGGTATGCCTGAACGGTTGAAGTCTACTACTCCAAGGTCTGGTTTGTATTGGCCTGGGTCTTCCTCTAGGTGCACTTCTCTTATTCTGACTTTGTTTAATTCGCCTTCGTAGCCTATGGGGACTGAGGTGCGCTGGTAGCCTGATGGCAAGTCTGGGTAGTTGTAGTGTTTACGCAGGAAGTAGGTTGTTTCGGGGCTTATTTTACAATCTAGCATGAGGGCGATTTTAAGAGCTCCTTCAATGGCTTTTTCATTTGGTGGATATGGTTTAGCTCCTGGCTGGTTTAGGCATACTGGGCAGATATTTTCGTTTGGTGGGACTTCCTGGTAATTTGTTGGACATTCACAGAATAGTTTTGAGTTTGTTTCGAGTTGAACATGGATTTCAAGGCCACATTTCATTTTAATGTTTATTCCTCCTTTCAACCGTGTGCAAGGGTCCAAGTTGTTATTTTTTTAGACACATATCAATATATCTTTTTATGAAGGGATTTAATTTTTCTTTGGATTCTCCTTTAATGAGTTTTTTGGTGTCTGTGAAGGTGCCTTTAAGTTTTCTTCCAGTCCATTTCACTTCCTCTTCAACTCTTTTACCGTGTTTTGTCCCGAACATTTTGAATAATGGGAATTTGGTAAGTCCATTGGCTCCTGAGAGTATTAAGGGTCCTATATTGGCTAGGTTATCGATCCAAGTACCTGTGATGATTTTGATTTTTGGGAATTTTATTCTTGTGGCAGCCACGATCCCTGCATAATATAGTGATGGTGGCTGTGGACTGTTCTCAAATATTGTGCCTTTGTGGGGGTTGAGGGAATAGAATATTATCTTGTCCAGTTTTAAATGTTTGATGAGTTTGAAAAGGTGTTTTAGGTCTTTGATTGTTTCTCCAACGCCAAGTATTATGGTGATGGCTTTTTTAAATCCTAGTTCTCCTGCCAATTCCAACATTTCGATTATTTCTTTTTGGGGTTTGCTGGGGCATAACCTCTTTTGTAGTTGTGGATTGGCGGTTTCGATGGCCCCTGTTATTCCTTCGATTTCGTCTCCATATTCTTCTAGGTCTTTTGTTATGCCTATGTTGAGCCAGGTTGGGGAGCCTGTTATGTCTTTTATGGATTTTGCAATGGATTTTATCTCCCCTGTGGTGTATGATCCATAGCCTCCTGAGAGGAATTCGATGTTCCATCCTATACGTTTGCATATTTCTGCTTCAGCGAGTATTGCATTGACGTTTCTCCGGGCCTTTCTCGGATCTTTTATTAGGGGTTTTTGGGTGCTCATATAACAGAATGCGCAGTCCCCTCTTTCACACCACCAAGACAAGAATATGGCCCTTTCAAGGCTTATAACATCCCCATGTTCTCTTAGTGTGGTTTTGTTGGCTTTTTCAAGTAATCTGAGTATTCTCTGATCCTCTAGGTATTTGATAACATCCATGTTAAATCTCCACCTCAAATATTATCTTTTTATAATCTTAGACTATAATACTATGTGAGAATCTTATCGGGATGATCCTATGGTTTACTGTCCATATTGTGGCGAAAAAAACAGGGACGATGCAAAGTTCTGTAAAAAATGTGGAAACGCATTACCAGAAATTGAAAAAAAGCCTATAAAGCACCATTCAACAGAAGAACCTGTTTATTCTGTGGAGGAGAAAGTTGAAGGTCTTGAATGGGACGTGGCTATAATAGCTGCCTTCATACTTTTGATATCATTCGGTATTTTAAGGGTGATATTACCCCAAATAGCACCATGGTTGGCAGCAGCATTTTCACTATTATACCTGTTATCAGCCGCAAAGAAAAAGGTGTCAATTCCATTCTTAATAATCATAACACTCATTATAGCCATTAGTATAAGCGCCTTTATAGGTTTATAAAAGTCTTCACCTTTCCATACCATACAATATGAAATGATTTTTTTCAACATATTACAACACATAGAATAAGAAACCTTATACAATCCAACAAAATAACATTCTGAACGAAACATCATCTTTCATCCATTTGGGTTGTTATTCCAACATAGGTATGAAAATAAAAATAGGACATGAACCTTAACTTTCTCCTGTTAAGCCCCCTACAAAGGATGGTAATACAGCAGACAAGGATAGAACAACGAAAATTTTATATGGCTTTGTTGAAAGATATATAATTTGAGTTTTACTCGCTGCTCGTCTATAAGGCTGAAAGAGTCGGTAGATGAGTAGGGGGTTTATCTACCCGAAACAAGGTTAAGAGACCAATAAAACCTCCCTGAACATCTTAGGTGTGGGGAGTGGGACAATCCCCTGAACGCCTGTGGAGAAAAAAAAACCACCAACCCTTCAAGGTGATAGAAGGGCAAGTCTATTCGATGAAGCAAGAAACCCCCCACCTGTAAGGGTTGGGGATAGTTCACCCAAAAATTTTATATACTATAATTATAAAACTAATCCTACGCTGGAATACTATCCTAATAATTAGGTGAGCATATTTTTTAGCAGCCCAACGGGTTAAAAGATGATAATCTGCCGCCGTAGCTCAGTAGGTAGAGCGTTCGGCTGTTAACCGAATGGTCACAGGTTCGAGTCCTGTCGGCGGCGTCACGGGCCCATAGCTTAGCCAGGTAGAGCGCCCGGCTCATAACCGGGCGGTCATGGGTTCGAATCCCATTGGGCCCATCAGTTGCTCCGGTAGTGTAGTCCGGCCAATCATTTCGGCCTTTCGAGCCGAAGACTCGGGTTCAAATCCCGGCCGGAGCATACACCCCACTATTTTATCCCATTTTCCAATCTTCAAAGTGGCGGGGGTGCCCGAGCTGGCCAAAGGGGACAGGCTTAGGACCTGTTGGCGCAGGCCTACCAGGGTTCGAATCCCTGCCCCCGCACTGTTTCAAAAAAAGGTTAGTAGAGCCGGGGTGGGGTAGTTGGTTATCCTTCGGGACTGTGGATCCCGCGACTCGGGTTCAAATCTCGGCCCCGGCCCCATTTTCATCAATCATCCACTTTACAAAGTAGGGGGGACACCCAAGTTTTATAGGTTTGGGGTTTTTTAGATGGTGAGAAAAGGTTATAAAGAGGAGGTAGATCTTGTTAAGATATTTTGGGATAATGGTTTCGCCGCTATAAGAGCACCTGCTTCTGGGGGGGCGACTAAAAAACCATTACCTGATGTGATAGCGGGTAACGGGGAGAGATATTTGGCGATAGAAGTTAAAACAACATCCAAGGACAGGATTTATATCGACTCTAAGAAGATAGAAGGTCTATTAAAATTCTCAAAGATATTCGGCGCCAAACCATATATTGGAGTTAAATTCAAATATAAAAAATGGTTTTTCCTACCAGTAGATGATCTTGAAATAACAGTACAAAAAAATTATAAGATAGATCTTGAACTTGCACTCAGGAAAGGATTAGACATCTATGAGCTCATTGGTAAGGAAAAGCAAATCAAATTCAAGTAATCTCTGCGCGTGACCGCCCCCATGATTTTTATGATAGTCTCCTACACCTCCAAAGGGTGGGTGCCGAAAAATATTTATAAGATTATAAGTGATAGTATGAATTGCCCACACTGTTGAAAGCAGCCAAATGTGGGGATTCTAGCCAAGGTAGCCTAGTCTGGTGAGGCGGTGGACTGCAGATCCACTATACGTGAGTTCAAATCTCACCCTTGGCTTTCAAAAAAATAATAGTTTTCCCATCCCAATCTGGGGGTCATGGTGTAACCAGGCTATCATCTAGGACTCCAGTTGTCTTTGAAGAAAAGCGCGCTCCTGACACTTTAGATGATGAACAACTGGAGTGCTGAGGCAAGAGAAATCCTAGGATCTGGGTTCAAATCCCAGTGACCCCATCACACTTTTTTAGGGTTGATAATTTTGATTGAGAGAATAAAAGATATTATTTTCATTGAGGGTTCATTTTATGATTCCAACAGTTACATCATCGGTGATGTTATAATCGACACAGGAACAGGAATCAATAAAGATAATCTGTTAGGAGCTTTAAACGCGCTTAATATCAGCCCAGATGATATAAAACTAGTTATAAACACGCACTGCCATTTCGATCATACAGGGGGTGACAAACTGTTCCCAAATGCTGATATAGGGATACATAAAAAAGATGCACCCCCACTCGAGGAAGGTGATGATATAGCCACAGCAGCATACCTCTTCGGAGCCTCTATCAAACCAATAAAAGTAGACTTGAAACTTAAGGAAGGAGACAGTATAGGAGACTTTGAAATCATACATACGCCTGGTCACACTCAAGGCAGCATATGCCTCTATGATGGGGAAACACTCATATCGGGGGATACTATTTTTGCATATGGTGGTTTTGGCAGGGTTGACATGGGCGGAAGCATCAAAGACATGGAACAGTCCATCAAAAAACTCTTAAAATTAGATATCAAGTATCTGCTCCCAGGACACGGCCCCTGGACCGAAGATGGTAACAGACACGTGAAACTAGCATATGACCTGTTATTTTAGCCTGTGAAAAGATTAGTAACCTTCTTAACAGCATCCATTTTCACAAGAACAGATATCTTAGTATTCTCCTTTAGGGTCATGTCTGGTTGGGGTATCTTTATCTCGCCATTGGTGTGAATCGCAATTATTATATATTCCTCAGTTGGTGATATCTCCCCTATCCTTTTACCCACTACTTCATGGTTTTTCACAGTCATATCAAGGATCTCAGCATCCCCATGGCCAAGAACTATAAGATCAGCCACCTTAGGCCTTGTTATAAGCTTTTCAAGGTATCCTGCCGCGGTCCTCTCAGGGCTTATAACATAGTCTATGCCAACCTTATGGAATGCGTCCTCATGGTCTGGGTTACTCACCCTTGCTATGATCTTGGGGACATGATATTCCCTGGCGAGTATGCAACTTAAAAGGTTGGCCTCATCATTTCCTGTTGCAGCGACAAAAACATCAGCATCTTTGATGTTAGCCTCTTCAAGGGTTTTTGTGTCTGTACCGTTACCACAGATTACGAGGGCGTCGAGTTCGACGGCTGCATCAGCGCATAGCGATTCATCATTTTCTATGAGCGTTACATCATGTCCATCTGATATTAGAAAGCTTGCAAGGGTTAATCCTACCCTTCCACCACCCATTATGACAACATACATGTATACACCTAAAAATTAAGTTTTCCATTTCAAAGTCTAAGTTTCTTATTAATAAACTTTTATCTTTTAAAGACTTCTATTATTCCTCTGATCAGGACAAGTATGGGTATGATTTCTAATCTGCCGATCCACATATTAAAGATTAAGGCTATTTTTGGGATGGCTGGGAGTGTAAATGATGTTATACCTAGGCTGAGGCCCACATTACTCTGTGCAGAGGCAACTTCGAATAGGGAGTTTAATGGTTCATATCCATATAATAGTAGGATTGACCAGCTTATAAATATAAAGATGAAATATAGGTTTAGGTAGGATCCGGCTTCTTTTATCTCAAGATCCCCTATGCTCTTGTCTGATATTCTCCTGGGGATGACTGAACCTTCAGGTGCGAGTATCCTTATTATCTCCCAGTAGACGCCCTTGATCATGGTTATTATTCTTAGTAGTTTAACACCTCCTCCTGTGGAACCAGCGGCCATACCTATTATCATACATACTGTTAGTATTAGTTTTACATATGCTGGCCATGCTATCATTGCGTCGAGTGGGTTGATACTGAATCCTGTGGTGCTTAGAGCCGATACTACATGGAAGATGCCTTCCATGGTTGCTAATCTTCCAAGGAATAGTACTAGGATTGAGAAGAGTATTAGGAAGGCTATGGTGGTTTGAAGTTGCACGTCTTTTAGAGCGTTTTTTATGTTCCCTTTTAAGAGCTGATAGTGGACTATAAAGTTTGTACCTCCGAGTATCATTAGGAGCATTGAGATGATATATATTATATTGTTTTGGTAGTAGCCGATATTGAGGTTTTTGGTTGAGAATCCGCCGGTGGAAAGGGCGGCGAATGTATGGTTTATAGCATCGAATAAGGGCATTCCACTGACACAATATAAGGCTATGCCCATGATGGTGTAGGTTAGGTATATCCACCACATTGTCTTAACGGTGTTCACTATACTTGGCTTGATCCTCTCGTCTCGAGCTTCTGACTTGTAAAGTCTCGAAGCAGCAGTACCGGGTTTTATAAGCACGCCAATGAATATTATAATCACTCCCAATCCGCCGACCCACTGTTCTAAGCTTCTTAGAAATAGTATTGATTTGGGGAGTGATTCCACGTCTGAAAATATGCTAAGTCCTGTGGTCGTCCAACCTGACATGTTCTCAAAGGCGGCGTTTACAAAATCAATGTTAAGATACAACATTAAAATTAGTGCACCTATAAAGGTTGCCCAGAGCCATCCAAGGGATGCGACCATCATCCCATGTTTTAACTTTATCATGTCTCCACTGACAGGATAGCCCTTAAGTATTCTTATAATTATTGTTCCAGTGACCATGGATAATAGTGAGGGAATGATAAAACTAGGATAATGTCCCTCGTTGTATATGAGTGCGACTATTATAGGTAATAATACGATTAAGCCAACGCCTTGCATTATTGTCCCGAGGAACTTTCCAACAATCAGAAAATCTCGTCTTCTAACATATCTCATCATATGAGAGATACGCAAAGCTATATATAAATTTTTTCAAAAATAAAAAAAGTATAAAAAAAATTTTAATGGGAAACGTGTAAGATTAAATTTTTATTCTTCTACTAGTTCTGCGAATGCAAATTTTCTCCTGGTTGCGCTGATCCTTATTTTAACTTCGTCACCGACCTTCGCACCAGGAACGAATATCACAAAACCTTCGACGCGGGCGATTCCATCTCCATCCCGGCCTAGGTCCTCTATTTTAACCTTGTACTCTTCACCAACATTAACAGGTGCAGAGTAACTCTCTTTCCTATAATCTCCGAACAATTCATCACATCCTATGTCTATGAAGGGCATTGCAAAACTCTAACCCCCAAAAAAAGAAGAGGATGAAAAAATTTTGCTCAACCCTACTCAATAAAGATTTCTTTTTATAGTATATAAACTTATGGTTATGATACATTACAATATACATGTGAAAGGAGGGGGGCAGCTCATGATTGCTATAATGGCTGACTCACACGACAACCTCCCAGTTATAAGAGAAGCTGTAGAACTTCTAAACAGGGAAAAGGTTGATATGGTGATCCATGCAGGAGACCTGATATCACCATTCACGGCCAAAGACTTCAAAGAGCTTAAAATGCCATTCGAGGCCATATTCGGGAACAATGACGGTGAAAGGGATGGTTTAAGGGTTGCATATTCGAGTATATGTAATCTGAGCGATTTTAAAGCCTTGGAAGTTGATGGTGTGAGTATAGCGATGATACATGGCCATCAAGAAGAACTGGTTGACTGTCTTGCAACATGTGGAAAATATGATGTGGTTGTAAGGGGTCATAGCCATCAGCCTAGTATAGAAAAAAAGAAATCCCTAATCATAAACCCTGGAGAACTATGCGGTTACGTGTCTGGGAAAAGAACATTCGCACTCCTAGATTTGGATGATCTAAGCCACGAGTTAGTCGAATTATGATAAGAATGAAGCACAAAGGCCTATTACTGCTCATAGTAGGGGTTGCTGTCATAGCCTTGATGATATATCTGATAGGACCCGGCGAGATTGAAAAGGATTTGCAAAGGGCAGACCCGTTATATCTATTATTAGCATTATTTATACAATTTGTAACATTTGGCTTGTTCACGTTAAGATGGTCGATAACAACCCATGCAGTTGGCATTAACATCCGGAAGAGGCATCTTCTCCCAATGCTACTTGTTGGTATGGCAATAAACAATTTAACACCCAGTGCAAGGGGTGGTGGCGAACCTGTAAGGGCCTATATCCTATGAAAGTATTCTCGCAAGTCCATGGAATCCTCATTCGCAACAGTAATAGCGGACAGGGGACTTGACACCTTCCCATTCATAGTTTTAGCTATCCTAACAATAGTATCCATGATATTATATTTTGATCTTTCCCTAATTTGGATAATATCACTTTTAGTGGCTGTGATCCTTATAATAGTGGTTTTTTTATTGGCATTGTATGTGTCTGTTGATGAAGGGGCTGGTGAAAAACTTGCAAATTGGACAATTAGTACTTTAAAACGTTTCTATAAAAGAGGATATAAAAAATGGAGTCTGAGGATTAAAAATGCCATCATGGAATTCCAAGACTCCATGAAGATAATGTTAAAAGAGAAGAAAGTTTTCATCTATGGTATACCACTCTCATTTCTACTCTGGCTATTGGAAATTTTAAGGGTTTATCTCATATTCCTAGCCTTCGGAGCCCATGTATCTGTCCTTGTAATAGCTGAGGTGTTCATCATCGCAACATTAATTGGGATGCTACCACTACTCCCCGGAGGTTTAGGGGCCATCGAGGGGATGATGATAGTATTATATTCTGCAGCTGGCATTCCACCATCCATAAGCGCGGCTGTAACTGTAGTTGAACGTTTAATCTCATTTTGGATGACATCAATCCTTGGAGTCGCATGCCTACCATACTTCGGGGCGCCAGTTGTGAAAAAATTATCAGAAAAATTATAAAGGAAAAGAATATTAACTTCTCTATAAAAATCCTAAAAAAGAACCGGGTGATAATTATGGAGATAAATGGAGTTGAAATAGAAGACACATTCGCAGAAGCCTTCGATATTAAAGTTTCAAGGGTTCTTGTCACAGCAGCAACCAAGAAACTCGCAAAGATAGCTGCTACAGAAGCAACAGGTTATGGAACATCTGTCATAGGATGTTCTGCCGAGGCTGGTGTGGACTCCTATGTACCACCAGCAGAGTCACCTGATGGAAGACCAGGATACACTATAATGATCTGCAATCCCACAAAAAAAGGCCTAGACCATGAACTACTCGAAAGGATAGGAATGGGTATATTAACAGCCCCAACAACAGCCGTATTTGATGCATTGGAAGGTTCGGATGAAAAATTGAATGTAGGCTTTAAACTGAAATTCTTTGGTGACGGTTATGAGAAAGATCTTGAAATAGCTGGCAGGAAAGTCCATTCAATCCCTATAATGTCCGGCGACTTCTTAATCGAAAGCGAACTCGGGATAAAAGACGGTGTTGCTGGTGGAAACTTTTTCATATTAGGTGACAGTCAAGGATCAGCACTATTAGCAGCGCAGGTGGCAGTTGATGCGATAAGTGCTGTTGAGGGTGTGATAACACCATTCCCTGGTGGAGTAGTTGCTTCAGGATCCAAGGTCGGGTCTAACAAGTATAAATTCCTTGACGCTTCCACAAACGAGAAAATGTGCGTCACATTAAAAGACGAGGTCGAGGACAGCCAGATACCAGCAGACATAAACGGAGTCTATGAGATAGTCATTGATGGTGTCGATGAAGAGGCTGTGAAAGAGGCTATGAGGGAAGGTATAAAAGCTGCTTGCAAAGTACCTGGGATCAAAAGGATCAGCGCAGGAAACTACGGCGGAAAACTTGGAGCCTACCAGGTAAAACTCCAAGAACTATTCTAGTCTATACAAAATTTTTCAACCATTTCTTTTTCTATTATATCCCATATCTCATCATCTGAGAGATTCACACCTAAAAGCAGACCCTTAGCTTTTAGTTTGGATTCTATTTTTTTGATTATCTTCACATCGGGCGCTGCTATGGTATGTGAATGTATATTCCGGGATATCTTATACAGTGCAGTGAGGGATCTTCTAGCATCTGGATTTTCAAGTTCCTTTTCACACCTTTTAAGATCCTCAGAATTCTTAATATTTAGTTTCCTTGTTACAGTCTGTCTTACACCAGGCAGATAATGTGTTGAATCAAGTATCCTGCCACCATTTTTTACTATTATCTTTTTGTCATCAGGGGCTCCAACATCATGTTTTACAAGGATCCGGGCAATTCTACCTGACCTTTGGATTATCTCCTTTATCTCCTTTTGACTGAGATTAACACCTATGAGGAATCCGCTCCTTTTAAGTTCATTTTCAACCCTTTCAAGGTTTTTGGTGTCGGGTCCTGATACACGATGGCTGTGCACACCCCCACCTGATAGGGTGTAAAGCCTATCAAGGGCTTCATACCTTGAATGGTTCTTTTCCAACGCTTCAATGAACCTTTCAACATCCTCCATGTTATCCACGCCAATATCTCGTCTTAGAGGTTCCCTGAATCCTGGCAGATAGTATTCTATGTCTTCGAGGGTGCAACCATTCTCTATTATGATCTCAGCCTCTCTTTTTATGTCTTCAACGTCATGGTTCTCTACTATTGTCATCTCTGGTTTTATTACAACTTCTACGAGACGGCCGTGTTTACGCGCCACTTTCTTTATTTCATCTTCTGAAAGGTTCACCCCTAATAGCAACCCTTCTTCTTCTAATTCCTTCACTACTTTATCTATACTTTTTTTGTCAGGCCCTGAGATCCAATGTGAGTGTATGCCGCTTACTGACTCATAGATTCTTTCAAGGGAATTTCGACGATGAACATCCTCTTCAAGGCTTTTAAGGAACCTTTCCAATTGTTTTCTCTCTGAAACTCCAACTTTACGTATAAGGGGTCTTTTAAATTCTGGGAGATGGTATTCTATGTCCTCGATGGTGCAACCATTCCTTATTATAATATCTGTTTCCCTTTCTATGTCCCCTACTTCATGTTTTACTGTTATCTTCACCATTGTAGGTTCCATTGCCGCGAAATAAATGTCTTCCCCTCCACTTATCTCTGGGGATATGACACGGTTGGCACCAGCCCTGTATAATCTTTTTATATTTTCTCTTTTACTGGCCCTTGTAACTATCCATATATCAGGGTTTAGTTCCCTTGAGGTGAGTGTTATGAATAGGTTATCCACATCATCGCCGGTTGTTACGATTACACCCCTTGCCCTTTTGATCCCCGCATCTTTTAGCAGCTCCTCATCTGTAGCATTCCCTGGGATTGCTAGGATATTAGGATCCTCCCATAACTCTTTTTCAACAAGATCCCTGTCTTTTTCGATTATTATAACCTTTTGTTTCCTCTTTTTAAGTTCTTTAAACGTGGCTGTTCCGACCCGGCCAAAACCGCAGAGTATAAAATGGTTTTGCATGGATTTCATTATCCTACGGATCTTTGCACCCGAGATAGTTTCCTCTAATGTCATGGCAACCACCGCCACACCGATACTAAAGACATATGCTATAAGACCCACACCACCAAGTGCAAGTGTCACACTGAAAATTTTTTGACTGACGGTATATGGTACAATATCCCCATAACCTACAGTTGCTAATGTTATCACAGTGAAATAGATGGCATTATAAAAATCAAGGCCCATGATATAAACAGAACCTACAACACCATATACTAGTAATATTATGAGTGCTAATATCGCATAATAGAATATGGATGGTGGCACGGTCTGTATATATTCAATAGCGGATTCCCATCTCGAAATTTTGGGTTTTTGTGGCATGGGACAAACCCTCTCATGGAAAACTTAATTTCCCCTAAAGGGTATTATATTCTATCAATGAATATATCATTTTGGGATGTTGATAATATGAGGCCCATTGACATGATGGTAACTGATTTAAATGCGGAATATCTTGGGGTTCCTCGACTTTCACTCATGGAAAATGCTGGAAAAGCGATCGCCCAGGAGATAAGTAAACTCATAGATAGGGGACATATAACAATCTTTGCAGGTACTGGGGGTAACGGGGGAGACGGTTTCGTGGCTGCCCGACACCTCCTAAATATGGGCTTTGAAGTAGAGGTTATATTGTTAGCCCATCCTTCAAGGATAAAATCAAAGGAAGCTAAGAGAAACTGGGAAGTCCTCGAGAAAATGAAAATCTCTCCAGCGCCCTTGAAGGTTAGGATAATCAGTGACTCATCCCAGCTTAAAGCTCTGGATTCAACTGTAATAGTTGATGCTATTCTAGGTACTGGTATAAGAGGAAAGTTAAGGGAACCTATAAGATCTGCCATAAAAATCATAAATGATTCAAAGGCTCTTAAAGTAGCAGTTGACATTCCAAGTGGTGTTGCGCCTGAAACAGGTGAAATAGAGGATATTGCAGTTGAAGCAGATTATACAGTAACATTCCATAAAATAAAAGATGGTCTCAGAATGGCTGATCCAACATTCACAGGAGAGATAATAGTCTCTGATATAGGAATACCATCCATATGTGAAATATTCACAGGGCCAGGTGATCTTCTCAGACTACCCCAAAGGAAAGGTTCAAGTCACAAGGGAGAAAACGGGAAAATCTTAATAATTGGGGGAAGCGCTGAATATGCTGGTGCTCCGGCCCTTGCAGGTCTAGCCGCCTTTAAAGCCGGGGCCGATCTTGTGACAATAATATGCCCAGAATCTGCTATGATCCCAATCAAATCATATTCACCTGACTTGATTGTTAAGGGACTTCCAGGCGATCACATCAACCCAAAAATGCTAAACAAGATAACTGAAATGTTAAAAAGGGTTGATTGCATCCTAATAGGCTGCGGAGGAGGCCTAGAACCCGAAACAGGAGATGCCTTCAATCTTATTGTCCGAGAGATTATGGGAATGGAAAAACCCATAGTTATAGATGCTGATGGATTAAAACTAATAAAAAAGGACACCATCAAAGATTATCCTAATATTATTTTAACGCCACATGAAGGAGAATTCAGAAAATTCTTCTCCCTAAAATCTCCAATAATATTCGAAGACTTTAAAGAAAAGGTCACAGCCTATCATTCAATATCAAATAACATAAATGGGGTTGTACTCCTAAAAGGGCCCATTGACATGATATTCCATAGGGAAAAAATGCGCTTAAACAATACAGGAACCCCTGCAATGACAGTGGGAGGTACTGGAGATTGTCTGGCGGGTATAACAGCATCATTATGGGCTCAGGGACTATCAGCGATGGATGCAGCCGCACTAGCAGCATTCATAAATGGTAGAGCAGGTGAAATAGCCGAAAAAAAACAAGGGTATGGTTTCACAGCCTCAGAGATGATAGATTTCATCCCAGAAGCCATGTCTATTCCCTCCACATCTTCTGATATAACCTAGCCTGTAATCCATAATTTTTAACCATACCCTTCATTTCCCGCTGGTCAAAACTTTTATCCTCAAATGAAACAATCTCTTCACTATATAAACTATAGGGTGATTCTCGACCCGTTATTCTCATGTTACCCTTATGTAACTTCACATTGACTGTGCCGGTGACGCGCCGTTGCATATGATCAATGGCCTTGTCAAGATCCTCCCTAAGGGGCTCATGCCAAAGCCCATAATATACAAGCTCAGAATAAACACCACTCATTATATCCGCAAATTTCAGCTCATTCCTAGTTAATGTTAACTGTTCAAGGGCCCTGTGGGCCTCTATCAAAAGGAAGGCTGCTGGAGTCTCATAGACTTCCCGGCTTTTCATCCCAATAATACGATCCTCTATTATATCTACTCTACCAATACCATGTTCCCCACTGATACTATTAGCTTTTCTTATAAGTTCAACAGGTTCCATTTCCTCCCCATTAATCATATGGGGGATCCCCTCTTTGAATCCTATTTGTACCGTTTCTGGGTTCTTTGGGGTTTTATCTGGCGATTTTGTCCAGGTGAATGCATCTTCTGGGGGTTCGACCATAGGATCTTCTAGTATGTCTCCTTCAATGGCTCTTCCCCACAGGTTTTCATCGATACTATATTGTTTTTTTGGGGGTAGGGGTATTCCACATGAGTTTGCATACTCTGTTTCCTCAGATCTTGTAAGGTTAAGGTCTCTTATGGGTGCTATGACCTTGCAGTCGCTCATTGATCTTATAATGGCTTCGAATCTGAATTGGTCATTCCCTTTGCCGGTGCAACCATGGGCTATCGCGGATGCACCCTCCTTTTTGGCGATTTCAACTATCTTGGTGGCTATGAGTGGTCTTGCAAGGGCCGTGCTCAGCGGGTAGCCTTCGTATGATGCGTTGGCTTTTATTGCCTTGAAGATGTAATCTTTGGCGAATTCTTCTTTTGCATCTATTGTGTAATGTTTATAATTGCCAAGTTCCTCTGCAATTTTGGCTGGTCTTTCGATTTCTTCCCTTGGCTGCCCCACGTCCACGCATGCTGTGATAACTTCCATGTTATATTTTTCTTCGAGTAGCTTGATACATACTGATGTGTCGAGACCTCCGCTAAATGCAAGGACAACTTTATCCATTAGATCACCCTTATCATATTTGTATGAGGGTGAGTTTAATATTAATATGCTATTAAGTTATTGTATACTACAATGGGGGGGATAGATAAGTGACAAACCCCCTAGACATTAAGATCATATATAAGGGTTCGGGCGGCTATTTGGAAAAAAATGCTATTATGAAAGGGTATATTAGGGATAACCCATCTTTTAGGGGTTTGTTTGAGTGTTCTAGGATGGGCACGCCCCTCGTCAAGTTAGGAGGGGGTAGGCCTTGTGTAATGGTAACTGCGGGTGTTCATGGTAATGAGATTCCGCCGCAACTTGCAAGTCTTGAACTTATAAAGTTTCTTGGTTCTTTGGATATTCATGGCACTGTTTATGTTATACCTTTTGCCGCGCCTTGGTCGACCATGAATAATATTCGTTGGTTTAAGGGTGTTGATCTTAACCGTTCTTCTCATGCTCCGGGTTCTGTGACAAATACAATATTTAAAATGGCGCTTGGTTTAGGTGTGGATGCTATTGGAGATTTTCATTCAACGGCTCCGCGGAGTAATCCTGGGAGAGAGAGCATATTCTGTTCTAAGAGTCCTTGTAGGAGAAGTTATCTGATAGCAAAGTATATAAGTAGAAGGAGTTCATCAGATGTTATATGTTATGAAAGTGCGGCTTCGCATTATAAAGGAGCTCTTGAGGATGAATGCAACCTTGGTGGTGTAGGCGCCGTTACTTGTGAGGTCGTATCAAAGAATGGGTCGCTAAATCCTGGAAGCCTTGAAAGATCGCTCCTTCAAATGAAGATTTTCCTTAAATATTTCAATGTAATCTAGTGATATGCATGTCCTCCTATAAAAAACATGTAATATTTGCCTTACTTTTCACTCTACCTTTCTTTTTTCAGAACATATTTGCCCTTGCACTTGGAGTTTTAGGCTCTTCAATCCTAGATTTTGATCATCCAATCAAGGGGAGAAGGGTTTTAATCATGTTCTTGAGTGGACTTATAATAACTCCGATTTTCTATTTACTTGGCCTACCATATCTTATTGGGGTTATTTTGATAGTGTTGGCGCTGATCTTTTATTTTTCGAGGCATAGGGGTTTTAGTCATTCGATACTTGGCATCTTTGTTTTATCGATTTTGTTCATGCTTCTTGTTGTAAGTTCTTACTTTTTTTTCAGGACCTTTGGAGCCAAAGAAAGAGAAGCCTTGGCATTGATATTGGTCTTCCTAGGATTATTGTTCGTTAACAAGAAAATTTTGATTCCATTCACGCTTATGGGCGTTTTTGGAGTTTTATTCACGCCATTTCCTGGTTTGAACCTTTATAATATTATGGGGCCGTTTTTACTAGGATTTGTAAGTCATGTTATCCTTGATTTATATACGCCTAGTGGGGTTAAATTTTTAAGACCATTCTCAACCAGAACATTTAAAAAAGGCCTTGGCGGCTTTCTAATAATAATATGGATCATATGCGCAGGATATATCATTATGCACACCTTTTTCTGATTTTCATCCTATTCATTTGAGGTGGTGAAAAAAGATAAATAATAAAAAAGAGAAATATAACTTGTAAAAATTTGTAGTGGAAATTTATCCCATGAAATGTTTTCCGAGAATTCTTTTAGCTGGCTATAATGGTGCCAATAACACTGGTTCTGAAGCAAGGCTGCTTTCCATAATAGATGACATAAGGACAAATGTGGGCTCTAAGGTACCGATTACTATCCCAACATTAAATGAGGCAAACTTGAGACGTTATCTTAAAGAAGACAAATTTTTAAAAATTGTCCCTATATCCCCTATATTCTTTTTTGATATAAGAAGGCTGGTTAAAGAACATGACATTCTCTTATTAGTTGAAGGAAGCTGCTACATGGACACATGGACTTCAGCACTTCTCTGGGCCTTTTTATGGGCTACAAGATGTGCTTATAATTTTAAAAAACCAAGTATTGCCTATGCAGTAGATGCCGGACACCTGTCATCTTTAAACAAGTTTTTGGTTAGACGAGAAGCCAGCAATACAAGTCTAATTTTAACAAGAGCAAGACTAGCAGCGAGCAGACTCGAAAAAATAGGAGTCAAAGCACCCATTGAAACTACAGCTGACTGCGCATTCACATTCAAAACAGAAAAAGAAGATACTAACATTCTAGAGGAAATCTGGCCAAATCCAAATCAAGGAGTGGTAGGTTTAGCGCCAGTCGATTTTTATCTATGGCCAGTAGTAATACGACCATGGGGTAAAAAAGAAAACTTGTACAGGTGGCCTTATTATTATTCCCGCTCAAAAGAAAGAATCCAAGGAAGCGAACAACTAGCTCTCAAATGGGCTCAAGAAGCTGATAGGATAATCAGAAAACATGATAAGAGGATAGCTTTAATTTGCATGGAAGAACTGGACGAGCCAATGGCAAGAAGCATAAAAGATAAAATGGAAAATCCTGAAATGGTAAAAATATTCTTATCAAAAGAATATAACGCTTCCCAGATGACAAACATCCTCAGAGGCCTTGAACTTCTCATAACCTCCCGTTACCATGCTTCAGTTTTGTCAATTGAGGCTTTAATCCCCCAAATAGCAATAGGACATGATACTCGTCTTAAAGGACTTTACATGGAAATGAGACTAAAAGATTATCTTTTGGACAGCCTTTCATCAGAACTCTGGCATAATCTGAGTAAAAGGGTTGATGAATTGCTTGAAAATCCTAAAATGCAAGAAAGGACATTAAAATGGGGATTTGTTGAACATTTTAATCGTGCCAGCAGAAACCCGAAGATACTTAAAGATTTTCTCCAGGAAAGAGGCTGGAGAGTGGAAAGATGAAACTCATATTGTTAACTGGTGCAAATGGTTTTTTAGGAACTCAAATTGCCCTAAGACTCATTAAACGGCGCAAACATAAAATCATGGTTTTAATAAGGGCCAAGAATAAAGACGATGCTACCAACAGGTTGTATAGGGCATGGTGGGAATTCCCAAGACTTTTAGGGGAAATAGGTGGCAGAATCCATGTGTTAAATGGGGATATTTCAGAGAAAAATCTTGGTCTGGAAAAAAAGGAATATGAGAAGCTTGTTAAGAATGTTACTCACATAATTCACGCTGCCGCGGATTGGAGACTCAAAGCTTCATTGAAAGAACTCCAAAAAACAAATGTACAAGGAACTCAAAACCTATTAAAATTGGCCCAATTAATCCATGAAGACCATGGACTGGAACGTTTTTCCCACATATCCACGGCTTATGTTGCCGGGGCCAAAATGGGTGTTATAGAGGAGGATAATTTAACATCAAAGCATGGTTTTTTAAGTAATTATGAGAGGACTAAATTTGAAAGCGAAATTGAAGTAAGAAAATCAAGATTTGATGTGTCTATTTTTCGTCCGAGCATGATTGTGGGTGATTCTTCCACAGGATATGTTAAAACATTTAACACAATATATGTACTATTAAAGCTTTATTTAAAGGGGCAATTACCAATAGTTCCAGTTTCTCCATCAATGAAAATTAATCTAGTGCCTGTAGACTATGTTGCAGATGCTGTTGTAAATTTGAATTTTGATTCAAGAGCAATAAATAAAACTTTCCATTTAACAGCGCCGAGCAAATCTCTTCCTACTGTAAAAGAACTTATAAAATTTGTTAAAGCATGGTCATATGAAAACCTTAAGTTTAGGCCTAATGATCCCATTTACATACCATTAAGCACTTCAGTCATCCGAAAAATTTCATCTCTTAGCCCTTTATTTGGAAAAAGAACAGCCAAATTACTAGAAACCATGAACATTCTCTCCCCTTATTTTAATGAAAACAGAGAATATCAGAGGGATAACACTGAAGAAATACTTGGACCCTATAAACATGACTGGCATGATTTTCTGCCTAAAATCCTTGAATTCGCTATCTATCATGGATTTTTACACAGGTCCGACCGTACAGTCCATGAACAAGCCCTATTCAGGTTAAAAGGTAGAAGCATGCCCATTACCTATTATGACATTACCAAAGGCGAAATTAAAAGGTTTAGCGCGGCAGATATCCATAAAAGTATAATCAAAGCTTTAAAATCTCTTCAGGCAATGGGGATCCGTAAAGGTGACAAAATATTAATAGTAGGTTTCAACAGCACAAAATACTTTATATTGGATATTGCAATTGGCCTTGCAGGCGCCATAAGCGTCCCAATCTATTATACAAGTCCCCTGGATGAAATCAGGGAAATATTAGATGACAGTTGCGCGAAAATACTTTTCGCAGGCACCCCAAGACTTTTAAAAGACCTTAAAAAACTTGAAATACAAATTCCAATCATATCATTCTATGATAAGAATATTAATGACCATCCAAATGCTATTTCATGGGAAAAGTTCCTTAAAATTGGTGAAACGAGAGAAATCATAGACGTTCCTTTAAATTTTAATGACATTGCTACTATACGTTATACTTCCGGGACAACAGGAAAACCACAAGGAGTCATATTTACTCATGGAAATCTAAGATGGATGGCAGAATTCATTGCATCAATGCCCCCATGGAAACACAAAATCAAAGAAGTATCTTATCTATCATTTTTACCCATGAACCATGTTGTCGAGGGCATATTCGGCACATATTCACCATACTACGCCCCCACCTCCTTGAAAATCTACTTCCTTGAAAACTTCAAAGACCTTGTAAAAGCTCTCCGGAAAGTAAAACCTAACATATTCTTTTCAGTGCCCAGATTTTATGAAAAAGTATGGTGCAACCTACAAAAGTCAAGAACAGGAAGAATATACCTCAATTCAAAGGGGATACTCAAAAAAGTCTTAAAAAAACTAATTAAAAGAGAAATTCTCAAAAAAACTGGCTTAGATAAATGCGCCCAACTAATTGTTGGCTCCGCACCAATAAACGATGATCTACTCCAATCCTACCATGAAACTGGTATTGAAATCCACAATGCATATGGATTAACTGAAGCACCCCTCGTAACAATTAACAGACCAGGAAAAAACAGAATAGGGACAGTAGGCGAACCCCTACCATCCACAGAAATCAAAATAGCTTCAGACGGTGAAATAATGGTAAAAGGACCGCAAGTAACTCCAGGCTACTATAAAAGCGACTCAAATCATATCTTTAAAAATGGGTGGCTCCCCACCGGCGACATCGGCCACATAACCCCAAAGGGAGCTCTTGTAATCACTGGCCGGAAAAAGGAAGTTATAATCAACTCTTATGGGAAAACGATAAGTCCACTAAAAAATGAGGGAATGCTCAAAAACATCCCAGGAATCAAAGAAGCCATGGTAATCGGTAATGGAAAACCCTACTGTAGCGCGCTTTTATGGGCTGAAAAAACAGAAATAAATCTAAATATAGATAACAACATTGAAAAGATAAATACCAGACTATCCCATCCAGAAGAGATCAAAAAATGGGTCCTTTTAAATGAAGACCTTGCGATAGGAGCTGATCTAACCGCAAACCTCAAACTTAAAAGAAAAGCCATTATTAAACGTCATGAAGACATTATTAAATTCATTTATGGAGATGGTCCAAAACCCGATAAAATACTACATTTTGGCCATATCAAGGTGCGCTCATGATATTAAAAATTGCATCAATCTGGACTCCAGATTTCATTTTAAAGAAAGAGTTGGACAAAATAGCATTAGCAACCATAAATGGACTGGACAAGCTCTTAAAAAAGCATAAACTCATAAAAGTGGAGGAAATTCCAGAAGAAGAATTCAATGGAAGCCTCGAAGAAAGAAGAGCCTCGATGGCAATAGCACATAATAGGCGTGTTAAAGGATTGATTAAAGGATTAGGATATGAAAAAGCCATTAAAGTTGGAAGAAAGGCCATGTTTAAGGAGGGTTATGGATTAGGATGTGAAGCCCGCCGAAAACTTAGACTGGGAGACGATATTAAAGATCTTGAACTCGCAGCCAAAATATTATATAAAATACTTGGAATAGACTTTAAAATAGAAAATAAAGATGGAAACATGATCATGGTTGTAAATAGGTGCGCATTATCCAAATATTATCCCAAAGAAACTTGCATGGTTTTAAGTGCTGCGGATGAAGGCGTAGTTCATGGCCTCAATGAAAATATGAACATGCAATTTAAACAGAGGATTACCAGCGGCTCACCTGAATGTATAGCTCATATAAAGGTAAAAAGATGAAAGCAATAGTTGTGGGAACCGGGGCAGGAGGAGCGACAGCTGCACGTGAATTATCAGCCCAAGGCTTCAAAGTAACAATATTAGAGGCAGGAGGGACATTCAAGCCATTCAGAAGACTTTTATCATTGGCAACACCATTAAGAAAAACAGGCCTTTTAGGTGATGAAAGGATTATTAGCCGCATATTTCCTCCAATGAATGCCACACGTTCATCAAATGAACTTGTACTTTTAAGGGGCATGACAATGGGCGGCTCCACAGTACTTTCCTGTGGCAATATAGCGCGTGCTGAACACGGACTAAAAGAAATTGGACTTGACCTCACACCAGAATTTGAAGAAATTGAGGAAAGTATTGGTATAAGAGAATTTCCAAGGGAAAAATGGAGGCCAATAACAAAGAAAATGTTTGAAGTTGCAGAAGAATTCGGATTGAAACCAAAAATTGTAAACAAGGCTATAGACCCTGAAAAGTGCATATGTTGTGGATTATGCGAGCTTGGATGTGCTAATGGCGCGAAATGGGACTCTAGAAATTTTTTAGATGATGCAATTCGTGGAGGCGCCATACTACATACATCATCACCCGTTGAAAAACTTATAGTAGAAAATGGAACTGTTAAAGGAGTTAAATTGAGATCAAGGTTCAAATCAAAAACTTTAAAAGCAGATATTGTGGTTTTAGCTGCTGGAGGAATAGGCACGGCCCAGATACTGAAGGCATCAGGTTTACCTGCCAAAGACAATTTATGGGTTGACATCGTCCTTACATTAGGGGGTGTTCTTAAAGGGGCTAATCAGCTCAAGGAACCTCCAATGGCATGGTATACAAAACATGAGGATTATATCCTTTCCCCATATTTTGATATTCTCTCCCACTGGTTCCATAAACCATGGAGAAACGTTCCTATAACAGATAGAGTTGGCATGATGGTAAAACTTGCCGATATAGAGAAAGGAACAGTCTTTGCGGATGGAAAAGTGGAAAAAACTATAAAAAGGGAGGATCATCTGCGCATAGATAAGGCAATTAGTGAAGCTGAAAAAATCATGGAATCAGCAGGGGTTTCAGGTCCATATATTAAGGGGATGTATAATGGTGGGCACCTTGGAGGTACTGTTCCTCTTAAGGCTGAAGATGTGGATTCAATGAAGCCTTTATGGTTGCCTAGAAGGTTATGGGTGGCCGATCTTTCATTAGCGCCTCGTTCACAAGGTTTACCCACAATATTGCTCGCCGCAGCCCTTGCACTTAAAGTATCAAGAAAAATAATAGAACGTTGGGAAGGAAAATAAACATTCTATTGGATGATGAGAAAATTTTGTTCGGATAGATTCGTTCAGATTTATATAATTTTTCATGGTTCTTTGATCAGCAGAATACATTTGGAATTGTACAATATTCTGTGTTTGTGGATACATTTTTAAAATTATCGGGTCTGGAGGGTTTGATGGGTTTTTTTGTTAAATTTTCACGGGCCAGTGGCGAATATTTTCACATTATCTGGGATTTTGTAAACGTTCATTCAAGGATATTGAAAAAGATTATAAACCTTCCAATTCGTATTAAGGGAGGTTATGTTAGGTGTGTGAAAGATCCAGCATATGGAACTTTCTAGATTATATATATTGGAATTTATAGGATGTTACAAAAAAATTTATCCTTTAAAAAACTCTTTTGTTAGGCGAGAGATAGAAAAATTTATATTATCATAAATAATCATGTTAATTATCAAATTGTTCGGGAGTAAAAGACAATGTCCATAGCAAGAATCGGTTATGGAATCGCCTATTTCATCATATTAATATACAATATCCTCAAATCAGCCCTAAACGTGGCCAGGATGGTTTTAACAGGGGGCATACAACCTGTAGTGGTTGAAATTGAAACTATTCTAGAGCGTCCCATATCCCAGACCATACTCGCCAACAGCATAACACTAACACCTGGAACACTATCAATAGACCTTGATTCAGAAAAAGGACTATTAAAAGTCGCCACAATAATACCAAAAGAAAAAAAGGAGATAATACCATTTGAACCCTACATCAAAAAAATGCTCGAATAAGAGGGGGAAAAAATGAACCTACTACTAATCTCAGAATATATTCTACTCATATCCCTCGCAATATTCATAATAGCAGCTGTCAGAATAGCAACAAGAAAAACAATAGCAATGGGCCTTGTAGGAGTTTCAGCATTAAGTATTGCAATTGCAACAACCCTAATCATCATAAACAGAATCTATAATATAGGATTCTGCAGAGACATCGCCTACGCCCTAGTACTACTCGGACCCATTGGTACAATAGCATTCGCAAGGGTCTTGAGAGGTGAATAAAAAATGGATCCCATCACAATAATAAGATCCACCATACTATTGATCTCATCAATCCTATTATTGATAAGCGCCGCTGGCATCCTAAGATTCAAGGATAACATCCCAAGGGTACTATACGCAAGGATACACATCCTTGGAGTGGCCGATGTTGCATGCATCATAGCCCTTCTAACCTTATATGAGCCGCTTCTAGCAGTAACATACTTCATATTAGCACCATTCGCAGCCCATGCAATAGCAAACGCCTATTATTATGGGGAGGAGGAACAATGATCGAATACCTGATAATGATCATAATAATATTAGGGGCTATATTAGCATTGATCCAAAGGGACCTTTTAAAGGCAGCTATATTAACAGGCATCCCAGGCGCCTCAATAGCATTCCTTTATCAGTTTTTGCTAGCCCCAGATGTTGCCTTGACACAAGCAATCGTAGGATCCGCGATAATACCAGTATTCTTCGCACTCGCAGTCTATAAGACGAGGAGGATGGAAGAATGATACCAGTACAGTTAGCATCATTCTTCACAGCAGCAACCTTGATCCTAATAGGGATCATAGGCGTATTCTTCATCGACAATCTCATAAAGAAGGTGATAGCACTCTCATTTATAAGTGATGGTGTTAACCTTTTCCTGGTTACATTAGGCTACAAGCCAGGGGGCATAGTATACATTTACCTGCCAGGCATGTCAAGTTCATGGTTCGCCCAAAACGCATCATACCCCCTACCATTCGCCCTCGTACTAACAAGCATAGTTATCGGTGCAAGCACACTTGCGGTCATGCTAGCAATAATAATCATATTATATCACAGACATGGTAGCCTTTCATCAAAAATACTTGAAGACTAAAAAAGAGACGGGTGAGATTATATGAAATCCCTTATTGCCCTGATGGTGATACTACCAATCCTATGCGGCCTACTATTGAATCTACTCCATAAAAAGGATAGAACAATCAAAATATTAGCATTAATTGTTGCGATAATCCTACCAATAATCCCATTAATCGCAGGTTATGGATCCTATTATTTCGGCGGCTATCCACCAATCATAGAGAATCCTACAATCGCAAAATATCTCCCAGCATATATTACAGGATCCTACCTAATCAAATTTCACCCTGCGATAACCTACATCTTCACCAGCGCCCAGAGGATATTCATCTTCATACTAGGACTCGTCGCCTTCCTAGCCATATTCACATCACTAAACGAAGTTAAAAAACCATCCGGAGTTTACTCTTTTCTAATGTTCATGGCCACAGCAGCAGTAACAGCCATAATATTGGCAGATGACATATTCAACTTGTATGTTTTCTTCGAGATAGCTGCCATTTCACAAGCAGGCATAATACTATCTTCAAATATTAAAGGAAGCTACAAAATGGCCCTACGCTACCTCCTACTTGGAGGTGTCGCGGCACCAATGCTACTACTCGGCATAGCCCTACTATTAGGTGCTGTGGGAAATGTTAACATCTCAGACATGATACTCGCCATGAAAACAGGACTTGTAAACCCGGAGAATCCAATATTCTTAGCAGCAGCGGGCCTAATAGTCTTCGGTTGGCTTTATGGATCAGGACTGCCACCATTCCACACAATAAAATCAGGATTATACAGTAAATCCCTTCCACATGCAGCTTCACTCATCCAAGCATTCTCAGTATTCACTCTAGTAGCCCTAGGAGTCATCATACTCAGATTATTCTATTATATCCCAGTGGTGAGATGGGCCTTTATAATATTTTCAATCGCGGCCATGGCCCTTGGTATTAGCATGGCTATAATGCAGACAGACTTTAAACGATTAATAGGTTTCCTTGCAGTTGGAGAATTAGGCTATATTGGGATAGGATTAGGTTTGGGGACTGCGATGAGCATAACTGCTGGTCTTTTCCAGGCAGTGAACGAGGCCATAGTAACTGCCTGCCTTTTCCTGGGCTTTGGAACAATACTCTACCAGACCGGGACTAGTGAGATAGATAAACTTGGGGGTCTTTTAAAGTATAGGCCTGGTGTGGCTGGGCTTATGATCCTGGCAGGTTTTATAATGGCTGGCATACCACCATTCAATGTTTTCCAGAGCAAACTGATGCTTATACAATCAGCTATAAGCGCAGGTTTCCCAGAGCTTGCTCTGATAATGATACTCTTGAGTATAGTGACTTTCATGACGTTTATGAAGGCATATTATGCGATTTATCTGAAACCTGAGCCAAGGGAACTTGAAGTTAAGGGCAAGATACCTTCTTCCACAATATTTTCAATGATAGTCTTGTTGGTGATCTGCACAGTCCTTGGTATATTGCCAAAACTTGCAACTTCACAATTTGGAAGCATAATCCAATTATTGATACCATGAGGGGAAGATAGATCATGACACTCTATGATACAATAATCAAGAAGATAAGGGAAATGGAAGAAAAGACTAGAAGAGAGGCCACTGTAACTAATATATCAGCTTCAGCGGTTTTAACAGCCGAACTCACCATTATATCCACAGTATTCTTAGCGATACTGATGATAAGGAAATTGAATATCTATGTTATGGTTCTTGTCTTCCTATTAGGGGCTTTCCTCTTATTTTCCATGATGCCCATCACTGCCATGCTGCGCAGGGAGCAAACCGACTCTTTTTATAAGATGATATTCTATGTCATCCTAACATTCGGTGTATTGATAGCATTACTCTACTGGGGGAATATAAATGTCTAGGGGTATTAGAGGTCTCATAGCAACATTTTCAGTGGCGATTTTTGGAATCACGCTCTTTGATGCCATAATAGGCCTTCACAGGATTCTTAATCCAGGTATAAGTTACATATACAATTATGTGGGTACAAGGATAGCCCCCAACATGGTTACCATAGTTGTATTCGATTGGAGAGGATATGATACACTCGGAGAAGCATTAATACTCGTCACAGCAGTCATTGTAACATTACTCATCTTTGGAAGAGGAAAAGTAGAACTTGGAGGGAAATAGATGAGCACCATACTCAAGATATTCGCATACCCAGCATCAATACTAATAATATGCCTAGGAATCTCAACAATCTTAGGAGGCCATATAACCCCTGGAGGAGGATTCCAGGGAGGCGCTATCATCGCAGCCGGATTCATATTCTGTGCAATAGTCTATGGATTCGATAAAACACCATTTAAATTCACCCACAGGTTCATGGCAACACTAGAAAGCATAGGAGCCATAGGCTACATAACCCTGGGATTACTTGGCATAATATTCTCAGGTTACTTCCTCTACAATATCGGAGTAGACTTATACAACATCCTACCAAACATGAGTAACATTTTCAATTATCCAGATGCAGTACATGCAGGTATAATACCATATCTAAACATATTAATCGGATTAAAAGTACTGGTAGGTTTAAGCGCGGTTGTAGTAACCTTCCTAGAATTCAAAGGCGAATAAAAAAGGAGGAAACAAATTGTTATATGTTGGTCCAAGCCTTTTCGGCTTCCTGATAGGCTTCATACTCGGAACCAGGATAAAAGAAGATGAAAGATTTCCTATTTCAGCCTATATCGTAATCTTCATAGCCGCAATCTTAATGGCATGGCAACTAGGCCCATTCCCATACTACAAAGATCTACCATTGGCGAGCGGTTTCCTAGCCGCTTTTATCGGCATAATAGCAGGGAGGATCATAAGAGGCTAAAAAAAAGTTGGGTGACAATCATGTTCATAACAACAGCTAAATGTGAGGGGCTAGGTGAATGCATAAAAGCATGTCCAACAGACGCTATAAGGTTAATTGATGGTAAAGCGTTTAGTTGCATCACCTGCGGCATCTGCGCCGAAGAATGTCCAAACAAGGCAATACAACAAAACAAGTATGGCGGTTTCGTTGTTGACAGGGCAAAATGTAACCTGTGCGGCATCTGCGAATATGTATGCCCAGTTAACAGTATAAAAATAGAAGATGATATCGTGAAGGGCATCTGCGCCAGATGCGGCCTTTGCGAGGAAGCCTGTCCAGTTAATGCGCGCATGGATGCATTCGACCTCATAGAAGAACGTCAAATAAAATTCCTAGAAGCCCTAGATTTCGCTGTTAAAATACCGAAAAAGAGAAAACCCTTAAAAAAGGAGGCTAAAAGGACAAACGTGATAACAGACCTTGAAAAATGCATCAAATGTAAAAGATGCCAATACTACTGCCCCACCGGAGCCATAATCGTGGACTTGAAAGAAGAGGGGCTCTGCAGCGAATGCAGAGTATGTGAAGATGTCTGTCCAGTTGAAGCCATAAAAGACACGACCATAGACCCTGAAAAATGCACATTATGCCTCAAATGCATGGAAGAATGCCCAAACAACGCAATCTATATCGAAGATTTCAAAGCCAAAATAAGAAAACCCACCGAAGAACTGGAAGGAACCATAGTATCATGCCTAAACTGCGGCCTATGCGTAGACACATGCGAAACTGGCGCACTTAAAATGGTGGATGGTAAAATACGCTATGACCCATCATTATGCGAAGAATGCGAAGAAAAACCATGCTTAGATGTCTGCCCAGTAGGCACGCTCAGAGTCGATGCAAATGGAAGACTAAAGGGATACTGTGTATCTTGTGGAAAATGCATAAAATCCTGCGACATCTACGAAGCACGCAGCTTCCAAGACGTGAAATGGGACGGGTCAGTCACCGAAGATTGCATATCCTGCGGAACCTGCGCAGAAGTCTGCCCAAAGGATGCCATAACCCTCAAGAAAGGCTCAATCGAAGTCGATTTTGACAGATGCATATTATGTGAAAAATGTGCAATCCATTGCCCAACAGACGCCATACCAAAAACCACAATGCGCAAAAAATCAATAAAGGATGGATTCACCCTAATAGACGACAGATTATGTATAAAATGCGGACTCTGCATGGAAACATGCCCAGAGGATGCTATAACAAAAACACCAGAAGGTTTAATGGTCGTGGATGAAGATAAATGCATCTACTGTGGAGCATGCAACAACATCTGCCCAGCCCGGGCCATACTATTCGAGAGGGAATTCAGCCTCTCAAAATAAGGGGGTATAAGATGAAAAACCTGTTAAGGATAATGTTAGAAGGCGCCTACACCAATATAAAAAGGATATTCTTCGCCGCTGATAGAGTCACAGACATGGAACTTAGAAAAAAAATACTCACAGGCAAAGTTGAACCAACACCAAAAGTGGCTGAAATCCCCTGCATTGGCTGTGGAGGATGTTCAAACGCCTGCCCCACAGGCGCCATCCAAATGAAGGATCTTGAAAAACCAATAGAAATAATCGAAGGCTTGGTGAAAAGGCAAATACCAATCCTGGACTCCGAAAAGTGCGTCTACTGTTATTATTGTCATGATTTCTGCCCATTATATGCCCTATTCGGCGAACCAGGAACCATACACCCAAATGATGTTGGAGTTATAGAATTTGATGTTAAAGAAGCCATCACAGAACCCATCAAAATACCGGATGAAAAACTAAAATTCATAACACAATTCCTATCAGACAAAAGCATCCTAAAAAGACAAAATAAAACCTCATAAAAAAAAGGATGATGAGGGGAATTTAATGGGACTCAAATCATATGCAAGGGCCAGAGCCATACACGCAATGCTCGTATATACAGGTGGCTGCAACGGCTGCGACATAGAAATCGTAAATGCAGTATTCTCCCCAAAATATGATGCAGAACAATACAAAATATTCCTAACCTGGAATCCCAGAGAAGCAGACATACTCATAGTAACAGGACCAGTAACACAACAGAATAAAAAACCACTAGAAGAAATCTACAAGGCAATACCAGAACCAAAACTTGTCATAGCAGCAGGTGCATGCGCCCTCATGGGAGGCGTCTACAAAAACATACACGGCGACATACCATCAGAAGAAATCGCCGGGCCAGTCGAAGAAGTCATACCAGTAGATGCCAAAGTCCCAGGATGCGCAGTCAGACCAGAGGACGTACTAGCAGGCGCAGTATCCATACTACCAAAACTCTTAGAAGCCAAATAATATGAGGTGACAAAAATTGGATAAAAACATTATAGAAACCGAGATCACAATGGGAACAGTCCACTCAGCAGCAATAGAACCATATCGTGTCAGATTATTCGTAGAAGACGAGATAGTAAAGGATGCCGAGATAACAGTAGGTGTCAATCATAGAGGCGTTGAACGTATAATGGAAGGTCTGCCAGTAGAAAAAGCCAACAGTCTCACAGAAAAGATATGTGGGATATGCTCAGGAGTACACCTATGGAATTCTGTATTAGTCGCGGAGAAGGGACTTGAAATTGAAATACCTGAAAGGGCTAGTTACATAAGGATAATAGTAGCCGAACTTGAAAGGATACACAGCCACCTCCTATATTTAGCCCATGGAAACGAGGTTTTGGGGCATGAAACATTTTCCATGAGACTATTCTATATAAGGGAGACTGTAATGGAACTTCTAAGGATGATAGGGGGTAACAGAGTACAATATGGTGTGCCCATCATTGGAGGGATAAGACCAAGAGCAGAACTAGATGAGATGAAAATCCAGAAAATAAATGAGGGTTTAGATTACCTAGAGGAGAAGGTAAAAGAGTTTGCAGATCGTTTCACTTCCGATCCTATGATAATGTCACGTATAACCGGTGTATGTCCAATTAAAAGGGAAGATGCTCTTAGACTCGCGGTAACAGGGCCTACCCTCAGGGCGACAGGGGTAGAATTTGATCTGCGAAGGGAAATGGAATGTTATGACCCATTTGAATTTGATATTATCACACAAGATGATGGTGACATCAAATCCAATCTTCTTGTAAGGGTCTTTGAAATCTTTGAATCTATAAAAATAATAAGACAGGCTGTTGAAAACCTTCCCGAGGGGGCTATTGTGGATAGGAGTTGGGAAATGCAGGACACTGATATTGTTAAAAGTTATGTTGAAGCCCCAAGAGGCACATTGTATCATTCCTATGCTCTTGAAGAAGGTAGGGTTAGAAATGTGGTGATTAGAACGCCTTCAATGGCTAATATAGGTGCCATGCAATATGCGGTTATAGGTCATCATATAACAGACGCACAACTTGGGATAGTGCAATGTGATCCTTGCTTCACTTGTACAGATCGTGCAATAGAAATAATCAAAATATGAAGGGTGGTTTAATGTTATATTCAATTCTGGGTATCATTGGAACAATCATCATAGGATTCATAGTTAGCCTCTGGCTTCCTGGTATCGAAAGAAAGTTTGTGCATGCGCGGATCCAACAGAGAATAGGCCCTCCAATCTCAAGTCCTGGTATAATGGCTCCGATAAAGTTTTTCTTTAAACAGAGTATAAAACCATATTCGCCAGTACCACGCTTATATAATTCATTACCCCTTGTCGGATTATTATCCGCCCTGCTAATCCTGCTCTTCATAATCCCAGAAACTTATCCTATAGGCGCCCTTGCAAGTATAGTTGCAATCGTGGGATTCTTGAAGATAGAGGAGGTTGTGTATGTTTTTATGGGGTCATTGTCAAAGTCTGTGATGTCTCTCCGGATGCCGTTCCCAGATCTTGCGAAGGGAGCTAAACACCCTAATGTGCAGCGAAGCTTCCTAGAGGATATAAGTGCAATGAGAGCCTTCAGATTAATAGCATTCGGCTCATTCCCAATATATATCGCATTATTTATACCAGTAATTATTTCTAAGAGCATATTCCTAGGAGATATAGTGGCTTATCAACAGACCCATGGTCCAATCCTCCTTTCAGCGGCTGGTGTCATAGGAGCCATAGTATTTTTTATAGGATACATGATACTGCTCAATGAATATCCATTTGTCATCTTAAAGACGAAAGCAGATGTTATCGAAGGCCCATATTTGGAATATGCTGCCAAGTCGCGTGCATTCGTTTATATAACAAGGGGTTTCCTCATGTTCACATTAGCGGCTCTTTTCTCAGTGTTATTCCTTGGAATCCCACCTAACATATTCACTTGGGGCATCCTTGTTAATATCCTTGTCGCTATCATATTCCCACTTTTAATGGCTTCTTTAAGTGCATTTGCCCCAATATTCACCTTTAAACAATTTTATCCAGTGACGCTTGCAACTTCTATCCTTGGGGTGGTGGCGCTTTTAGCAGCATTCATCTAGTACAATTTAAGGGTGATAATCAATGAAAATGGTTATAAGACCTCATCACATCATAAGCCTTGGAGGATACATAGTGGAATGGGATTTCCCATACCGTAATCTTATAGTTGTGAATCCAACTGATGAACACATAAAAATAGAAGTCCCAGTTTTTAATGAAGATTGGATAGAGGAACATAGGAAACTTGGCCTTAGAATAATCCCTGTAAGTGAGGATGATAATTATCTCAGCCTCTGGAGGAGGGAAAAATCTAGATTGGAAAAAATATTAAAGGGATAGTTTTATGGTTGTAACCGCCATTAGTATCAAGACTATTGAAAGGCCAGGTGTTCTCAGCGAAATAACTGAGATGATAGCCCGTAAGGGTATAAATATAAGCTATGCTTATCTTTATGTGGAGGAGAATGGGGTAGGCTCTATATACATGGAATTAGAGGATGTTAAAGACGTTGATAAGCTGATCAAGGATCTGAGATCCTTTGATTTTATCTTGGATGTTGATGTTCACAGGCCCCTGGAGGACATTTATGGAAAAAGGATTATAATTATTGGTGGCGGGGCGCAGGTTTCACAGGTTGCCATGGGCGCTATAAGTGAGGCTGACAGGCACAACATAAGGGGTGAGAGAATAAGTGTCGACACAATACCATTAGTTGGTGAAAAGGAGCTTGCTGAGGCTGTTTTGGCTGTTGGGAGGCTTCCAAGGGTTGGGGTTTTGGTATTGGCTGGTTCTCTTATGGGTGGTGAGATAAGTAAAGCTGTGGAAAAAATTAAAAAAGAGCAGGATATTATTGTTATAAGCCTTAATATGCCGGGTAGTGTTACTGAAAAGGCGGATCTTGTGGTTACAGACCCTATACAGGCTGGTGTTATGGCTGTTATGGCCGTGGCCGATACTGCTATATTTGATATAGAAAAGGTTAGGGGTAGACGGTTTTAGCTCATTTCTATGGCTCTTATAAGTTTACTGGCGGTGTTTTTGATCTCTGGATCTTTTATGTCTTTGCTTTCCCTTATTTTAAGCGCAAGTTCCAGTACTCTTGGAACGTCTGAAGGTTTTATCTTTTCAGCCATTTCAAGGTAACTTTCTTCCTTTTCTTCCACTTTAACCTTCTTTTTCTCCATCAACTCTAGGAGCACTTTACATGTGTCCATAATATTTGGATCGTCTATATTTTCACATTTCTTTAAAAGTTCTTCTTTCATATAAAATCACTCATGTTTATTCTTTTTTTTAGGTGGGGAGGTTTTATTGGTCTTTTAACCTTGTTTCGGGTAGATAAACTCCCTACTCATCTACCGACTCTTTCAGCCTTATAGACGAGCAGCGAGTAAAACTCAAATTATATATCTTTCAACAAAGCCATATAAAATTTTCGTTGTTCTATCCTTGTCTGCTGTATTACCATCCTTTGTAGGGGGCTTAACAGGAAAAAGTTAAAAAAAAGATTTTATCCAAAACAGACATTATTGTAGTTACATTTTTTACATTTTTTCGGATTTGGTTTTACTGGTGGCGCATCACCAGTGAGCACTCCTTTTATTTCTTCTAATATGCTGATTAGATTTTTTCTGAGCGTGTAATCAACAGCAACTGGTCTTCTTTCACCCACTGTTATATAATCTACAAAACCTAAAAGAACTTCGCTGTTAAATTCTCTTTCTATTAGCAGGGCATATGCGGCTATTTCAAGGGCGTCAGAATCCCAAACACCTCTAGATGGGGGGAGGCCCATTTTAATTTTAACTGGATAATATTTTCCTTTGATGATCTCGATCCTATGGATATTCCCTGAAAGTTCTAGGTCGTTGTTATGGATCTTATAATTATTTAGACTAGGAGTTGTTATGAATTCTATGATATCCTCGCCATTTTTTCCTGTTACATCCATTAACCTTCTAATTTTAACTGATTCTATCTTAGCCTCCATTTTAAGCATGTTCTCGATTTCGCTTGTAACTGTTAATCTTCCGATCTCTTTTCTTAGAAGATCTTCTATTTCACTGATCTCCATCTTTCTGCTGATTAAAGGCAACGAACCAATTATCAGATCCTTAAAGTTGGTATAGGCTTCCCTAGCGAGTTTGATTTTCCGCATATTCTCCTCATCAACTTCTTCTATAAAGAGCTTAAAGGGACAGAAAAGATACTCTGATATGAAAGAAACCTTCATCATCAAAAACACCACAAATATTATAATATTACTATTATATAAAATAGTATGTACATTGCAGTAGATCCCCCTATACGCAATTTTGTTTTCTGAATACCCTCAAAAAATTGGAGAAATTCCCTATAGAGGCTTATTCACTCCTGTGAGGATATAAATGAGGTGATCCAACCCCCAAGCTTGGGATTCAAAGGAGATTTGGGGAGAGATTATATTCTGAGGTCTTTTAATTTTATATATTCATTGAAAGCTTCTCTTGTCGTCCCAACCACCACTCTATAACCATTCCTTGCACCAGTATATCTCTCCAGTTTACCCTTAGCTATTATAACCTCACCTTCCCTAGCCTGGCCAGCATAGGTATGGGTAAAGGATACAACTTCTTCTATGTCTACACTTGGACCCTCTAGGATGTGAACATCCTCAACTTTGTAAGTGGCTGGGTTATCAAAGGATGCCATTGCATCATAGACTCTAGCCTCAATTTTTATCCTACCAAGAGGCTTATATATGGTATCACCCCATGAACCCTCTATTTCATCCCAGCTACGAGTCGCGAGAATATCAAATAATGTGCCATCAACAAGCCCCCTATTATTCTTACGCTCCTCATACCAACAAAACTCCCTGAAACTCAAAGTATCATCCTTTATTCGCTTTCTATAAACCTTTAACCAGTAATCTTCATTCAAACTCTTAAATGGTCCTTGATTTTTAAGTTTTGCGAAGGTTTCAAGGGCTCTTCTATGGTTTTCAAGGCCGTATATAACAAAATCAATATCGGAATTTTCAGGATCATATAATGATGGTAGAATAGAACCTGAAATACCCATATCATTGTAGGATATTGATGCTTCATCATGGAAAGTATCCGCTATTATCAAAACCTTTTCAAGGAGATCATCTGACGGTCCTTGGCGTATAATTTCCTTTAATCGTACTGTTGGTGTTATAATCTCATCTATGAGATCATTGGGGACTGCTATAATGGTCTTACCAATATTCTCAGCATCATAGAGGTAAATTGGATGATTTTCTCCAAGGAACTTGTAGGCACCCTCTGAATCCACCTTTGAATATCTTCTACCGTTTCTTGACCTTTCACCTCTAGGATCTGGGATATACCTTAAAAATGCGATTAGACGATCTTCTGGGTGTAAATAGGATGTGGTTGCGAAGAAAAGATCATCCACAGTATATATAAAATCCCTTGGCCTTGATCTCATAGGATAAAATAAATGTTAAAGAAATAAATATTTTACCCGGGGGATGATCATGATAATCCAAAGAATAAGACCATCCCATGACTTGAAAAAGGAGCTTCTAAAAATTAGGATAAAAGGTGGAATAATAGTATCAGGTGTTGGAAGTCTTAAAAATGCCACTCTAAGGTTAGCAGATGAAAATATCCTAAAAGTTAAAGGTCCATTTGAGATAATATCCATGCAAGGCACAATCACAATAAACGGTATACATGTACACCTCGCAATAGCAGACAAGGAAGGGAACATGATAGGAGGACACTTAAAAGAAGGCTGTGAAGTCCATACAACCGCAGAAATCGCAATTCTACCCTATAATGGGATATTGAGGAGATCAAAGGATGAAGAGACTGGTTACATGGAATTACAGGTGGGATGATCCAAATGATACATGAACACCTCAAAGATGAAATATTATATGATGGCACCCAAATAAAAGCCGCATGGGCCCTTAAAAAACTCCAAATCAAAGGTTCAAGTATAATAACTTGGATAGGACCCATGAACATAAAGAATATCATAGACTACGAGGATAGAGGACGTGAGATCAAAGCAGAGAAGATGGCCCACTTTATAGTTGAACACTTTGATGAACAGCCAGCTAACCTAAGATTATCATATCATCGTCAAAGGATACTTGTCATGATACTCCAGGAAGAGTTATGGAAACAAGGCATACCCACAAGGAGAGAAGGCGACGACCTCTATATCGACTCTGGTAAGCTCACGGTTTCGATAGCCACCACATCCCTTTCAAGCATGAAAATACACCTTGGAATAAACCTAACAAGTAAAGGAACGCCAGATGACATTGAAACCATAGGAATACTAGATTATAAGGATCTAAAGGAAGAAGATATAATAGAAATTATAGGGAAAGTCGCCAGAAAATACATCCAAGAGATTGAATCAATGGAAGAAGACATAGCAAAGACAAGAACTATAGGGTGAAGTAAATTGAAGATTATAATAAATGGTATCCATGCCAACCTGAGATTTTCAGCAGCCCACATGATACCAGAACACGAGACATGTGGAGTTATCCATGGACACTCCTACATAGTTGACGTGGAAGTAGAAGGCGAGCCAATAGGAAAACATGGCTTCGTAGTCGACTTTAAAGATGTTAAAAGTATAATGCGAAGAATCTGCAAAAAATTGGATCACCACTTTTTAGTGCCCTTGGAGAGTCCACTCATGGACATTCACCTTAAAGAGGATTCGGTGGAATTTCAAGTTGCAGGTAAAAATTATAAGATTCCAATTGAAGATTGTTACCTACTACCAATAGAATCCACCTCAGCAGAAGGACTCGCCGAATACTTTGCCAAGAAACTTTATGATAGGCTGAAAAAACATAATAAGATGATAAAAACTGTCCGAGTCTGTGTGAATGAGGGTATAGGACAAGGTGCTGTTTTCACCTACCAGGAGTGAAAGTGATATGAGAGCCCCTATAATGGAGGTCTTTTCCAGCATACAAGGGGAGGGGCTCCTAGTCGGTTGCAGGCAAATATTCATACGCTTCGCAGGCTGCAACCTTAACTGTAGTTACTGTGACACACCAGAAAGCAGAGACCCGCAAAGAGGCAGATCAACCAGTATAAGGGAACTTAAAAGGCGGATAAAAGATCTTGAATCTCCGGATCTTCATTCAATCAGTTTAACAGGAGGCGAACCCCTACTTTACGCCGATTTTATAAAGAACTTCCTGGAAGAGACAGATTATAAGTCATTATTAGAAACCAACGGATCCCTACCTGGTGAGATTAAAAAAATAGCACCCCTCATAGATTATGCGTCTGTTGACATAAAACTACCTGAACATATTGGTACCAAGGATATTATAGAAAAAGAAATCCAATCCATAAACATATTAATAAAAAGAAGTGTAAATACATATCTTAAGGTGGTGGTCTTGCCAACCACATCCCCATCCCATATGGGATTACTAGCCCAGAAACTCCGAAAGGAGATTTCAGAACCCTCTATGACCCGGATAGTGATCCAACCAAGCAGTCCAATAGACCATTGGGTTGGGAACACTCCTCGGCTGTTAAAGATTTCAGAAGAAATAGGAAGACATTTTAAAGTGCGTTTAATACCCCAAGTCCACAAAATTTTAGATCTAAGATAGGAGGTTTTGCAGATGGATGTGGAAACAAAGATGACGGTGCATGACGCCATGACGACAAACGTGGTAACTGTTGATCCAAGTATCAGCGTCGCTGAAGCAGCCTATATAATGACAAAGGAAAGGGTAGGGAGCCTAATCATAAAAAGCAACGCGGAACCAGAAGGGTTAATAACAGAAAGTGACATAATCCGAAAGGTTGTCTCCAAGGATTTAAAAGCAAGTAAGGTTACCATAGGGGAAGTGATGACCAAAAACCTTATCACAATAGAACCTGAACGAGAACTAAACGAAGCCGCCAGATTAATGGCCAAGAACGACATAAGAAGGTTACCAGTGGTGAAAGACGGCTCACTGGTAGGCATATTAACATCAACTGATGTTATGGCCGTCGCACCTGAACTCACCGAGATATTGGTTGAAAGTGCACGTTTAGAAGAGAACACTATGGCATATGCCGAGGAGGAAAAGTCAGTGCCAGGTATTTGTGAAATTTGCGGGACTTTTGCAGAATATCTTGAGGAATATGATGGTAAATATGTATGTGAGGAGTGTAAGGAGGAGTTAGAGGGTGAATAATTTGAAAGTGGAAGATTTAATGACGCCTAATCCAGTGACCGTCCCAGTTGACATGGCAATCACACGTGTAAGATCCATCCTCCGTGAAGAAGATTTCAGATGCGTTCCTGTTATAAACGGAGAACATCTTGAAGGATTAATTACAAGGGGCGATGTCCTCAATATTTCAGCTACCAAATCCAACATCGAAGCAAGGGGGATGATGGAAAAACCAGGTATAATACTTCTCCCAGAAATGGACATATACAAGGCAGCAAATCTCCTAATAAAAGCTAAGGAGATACAAGCCCCAGTAGTAGAATCCACAGATAATATGAAGCTAATAGGAATACTAAGCGTCTATGATATATTATCAGGTTTTGTTGAGAGGAATATTCCACCCAAGAAGAAAACTGTTAGCGAAGTTTTAACAGAAAAAGTTGTAGTATGTGATATAAAGGATCCACTGTCCAAGGTCTGGAATAAAATGGATGAATCAGGTTATTCAGGGTTACCTGTAATGAAAAAGGGCAAACTCATTGGTATAATAACAAGAAAAGACCTTATAAGGTATGGTCATGCCCGTATCGTGAAAGAATCAGGTGATGTTAAGGCTATGCCAGTAGAAAAGATAATGCAAACCCCACCCCTAGTGGCTACAAGGGACATGACAATTGATGAAGCAGCCACAATAATGGTTAAAAGAGATGTGGGCAGACTTCCAGTAGTTGAAAACCCGGTATATGTTAAAAGCGACCCTCAAAGGGCTAAAGAGGGTAAACTTGTTGGTATAGTCTCAAGAGAAGATATACTAAAGGCTTATATTTATTCTTAAAGGTGTGGTGATGTCACCCCTAGATTTTAGGGATTTTATCGCAACCACTCTTTTAATAAAATTTTCACGTTTCTTAATAAACCACGTGAGGTGTGCGGATGAGAAAAAAAGACACCATAAACATAGTAAAATCCCTGGATCGTGGTCCAGTGGAATTTGAAAGTAGAAACTTTGAACATGAAGGCGATGTTATGAGCATCGCACAGAAGGAAGTGGTTTCAATACCACCAACCATAAATATCAAGGAAGCCGCTGAGATAATGGTTAAAAACAAGTTCAGAAGACTTCCAATAACAGATCCAGGCACGGGAAAACTCTTAGGTATAATAACATCAATGGACATCCTAGACTTTTTAGGAGGAGGAGACAAATCCAAGATCCTCGAAGAAAAATATGATGATAACTTCCTCGCAGCCATAAACGAACCCGTAAGGAAGATAATGACCCGTAACGTTAAATATATAACATTAAAGGACTCCATAGCAGATGCAGTTAATAAAATGCTCGAACACAATATCGGAGCATTACCAGTTATCGGCTCTGAAAAAAAATTGGTTGGAATAGTCTCAGAAAGAGACTTCGTATTTTTAATGGCAGGAGTCCTAAATGATGAAATAGTAGCAGATCACATGACAAAAAAACTTATAACAACAACCCCAGGCACCCCAATCGAGGGAGCGTCCAAGATAATGGTAAGAAACAAATTCAGAAGACTGCCAATAGTCGGAGAAGAAAGAAGAACACCCCACCCAGAAAAGGAAAAACTCGTAGGTATCATAACAGCTACTGACATACTAGAATTCCTAGGATCCAACAGGGTATTCGACACCATAAAAACAAATAGTGCAGAAGAAGCCCTCAACACACCAGTAAGCGAGATAATGGAGAAAAAAGTAGTCACGATAAACCCAACAAGCACGCTAGGACAATTATACGAGATAATGGCCGAAAAAGGTATTGGAGGGGTGCCAGTCGTTGAGTACGGGGAAATCCTCGGTATAATAACCGAAAGCGACCTTTTAAGGGCAATAGCCCTTTAATATATACTATTTTTCCAGTGGTGAGAGAAGATGAAAGTCGAAGATGTAATGACCACAAGAGTAATGGTGATGCCAGACACCCAACAAGTCTCATATGCAAGGAACCTAATGCTGAAACATGGAATAAGCCACATAATCGTGGTGGACAACAAAGAAAAACCAGTTGGAATAGTAACAGAAAAAGATATAACCCAAAAGCTGAGATTAGCCGGGCCAACTTGGCGAAGAAGGCCCATAGATAAGATATCAATAAAGCGGGTGATGAGCAAAGATCTTATAACAATATCAGCAGCTTCTGATATAAGAGAAGCCGTGGATCTAATGTTAAGAAATAATATAAGCTCCCTACCAGTTGTAGAGGATGGTAAACTTGTTGGTATAATAACAAAAACAGACCTCCTATGGGTTTATAATGAAAAATGTAAAGGCAGATGGAAAGTCTCTGATCTCATGACAAAAGATGTTATTACAGTCACTGAAAACCATACAATAGCCCATGTAACAAATCTAATGGAAGAAAACAACATCGGTAGGATCATTGTGATTAAAGACAACGAACCAATAGGGATCATAACATCAGAAAACATATCATTCGCACAACTTGAAGATCCAGAAACCGGCGTGCCCCTTGAGAAAATCTACTTCGTTAAAAGAAAATCAGAGGAAAAAAAGAAGGTGAGACTAGTTTCAATGTTAACAGCAGGGGATATAATGACAGAAGACCTCATAACTTTGAAAGATGATGCTGATGCCGCTGAAGCCGCTAATATAATGTTAAATGAAAAAATTAGCGGAATCCCAATAGTCGACGAAAACAACCAACTAGCTGGTATAATAACAAAAACAGATATCATAAAAGCCATCCAATAACTGGAGGGACCAATATGAAGATAAAATATCTCATGAACCCAGATGTAGTCTGTATTGATAAAGATCAGAATATCTGCGACGCTCTACGAATCATGAAAAAGAATAACCTTTCACGTCTCATAGTCATAAACACCAACAATGAACATATAAAAGAAGTTGTTGGGATAGTAACTGAAAAGGATATCGCCACAAAACTCGGATCCTCAAGATATGGAAACCTTGCACCATCACATTTCCACGTGTCAACTGTCATGAGCCCAGATATTATAACAGCAGATATTGACATGGACGTGGACACCGCAGCCGACATAATGCTTGAAAACAATATAGGGAGCCTGCCAGTCACAGAAGATGATAAATTAGTTGGCATACTCACAAAAACAGATATACTCGAAGTCTGCAAAGGCAAACCCTATGAAGAACGAAAGGTAGAAGATGTGATGAGCTCAGAGCTCATAACCATAGAACCAACCGAGAGAATGATACACGCCAGAAGATTAATGATAGACGCGGATATAGGAAGATTACCAGTAATTGAAGATGGAGAACTCATAGGAATCATCACATCAAAGGATATAGCACGTTCAATGATAGCCTTCAGAAAAGTCGTTCCTGACAAATACAAACGTTCAAGGATAAGAAACCTACTAGTAGAGGATCTCATGACACAAAACGTCAAAACAGTAAACCCAGAAGATAACATATCAAACACAGCATCAAAGATGATAGAAACAGGATATGGAGGTTTCCCAGTATTAGATGATGAAGGCGCGCTTGTAGGTATAATAACCAAAAGCGACATACTAGACCTTATAGTTGAAATGGAGGGGGGTTAACTAATAATTTTACCCATCATAAAATGTCCAAAATGCGGATCAACCCTCGAAGTAGACTGGAGAAGAAACAACACCTTAAAAAATTTCTTTTTCACATGCGAAAAATGTGATTTCACAGGGAGATTATACGCTGAGAATTTCCTGGAAAAGAAGATAGCAGCAGCCCTAGGAATAAGCCATGGGAGACTAGAAAGGGCCATCAAGAGACGGTCAGTTAAATTCTACAAGTCTATAAAACCAGCACTCTTATTCAAAAAAGACCTCATGCACATAGAATCCGGGACAGTAGTATATATCGCCGATGATAAACTGGAGATTATAAGGGGCTTCCCAAAAATCCGCAGAACCCTAATATTATCCCCAACTATAGAAAAGCACTTCAAGGACAAGGTGGCGGTCGAAGAGAAAATGAACGGCTACAATGTTAGGATAGCATCAGTTAACTCAAAAATAGCGGCCCTTACACGGGGAGGATACCTATGTCCTTTCACAACCCGGAAAGTACAAGAATTCATGGATTTAGACAAGTTCTTCAAGGACAATCCTGGCCTTGTATTGTGTGGGGAGATGATAGGCACATCCAATCCATATGTTTCACATTATTATCCGGAAATAGGTGAACTAGGATTTAGGATATTCGATGTGAGGGAAAAAGGCACAAATAAACCCTTACCTGTTGAAGAGAAGAGAAAGTTGCTTGGAGATTATGATCTTCCAGTGGTTCGTTTATTAGGAGTCTTCAAGGTAAAAGAAGCCGCGGAAAAAATAAAAGAAATTGTGAAAAAACTAGGAGAGGAAGGCAGAGAAGGTGTTGTTATAAAAGACCCGAAGATGGAGTTACCACCCATAAAATATACAGCATCCCAGGCACACGCCAGTGAAATAAGATATGCTTTCAATTACCCATTCGATTTCGGGAGAGCATTCTTCTTCAGTAGAGTGATAAGGGAAGGATTCCAAGCATATGAAATGCAAGAATCCGAGGATGAATTGCGTGAGAGAGCCCATAGACTCGGCGAATCCATAATCTATCCAATGTTAAAAACGATAAAAGAGATAGCTAAGGGGGAGATGGCACATGAAGATACTAGGATAAATGTGTCAAGTCGAAAAGAGGCCATGGAATTCATAAAACACCTACATGCATTGGGTGTTTCCGCCACCATCATAGATTATAAAGATGGTGAGGCAGTTATAAGACGTTTCTACCAGGCAACCTCTGACCGGACAAAAAACCTCCTAGAAGGTGGCTTATACTAGAGGTGTTCTTTTTGGATCTTATAGCATATCTTGGACCAGAGGGGACTTTTACAGAAGAGGCAGCCTACAGATTATCAAATAGGCTATTACCATTCGATTCTATAATAGATGTTCTAGATGCTGTGAAAAATGGGAAGGTCGATAAGGGTGTTGTACCAATCGAAAATTCTATCGAGGGTCCGGTGGGCGTTACATTAGACCTTTTAGCCCAAGAACACAATCTTTGCATAGAAAGAGAGATAGTCTTGAAGGTTGATCATTACCTTCTAGCTAATAAAGGTGTGAAACTTGAGGAACTCACAGATGTCTATTCACATCCACAGTCACTTGCACAATGTCACAAATTTATAGAAAGGATGGGTCTCATAGCTCATCCAACATCTAGTACTGCTGCAGCAGCGAAAATCATAAAAGGTAAAAGAGAGTGTTGTGCCATAGGCACCCTAAGAGCTGCTAGTTTATATGACTTAGATGTTATATGTGAGGATATCCAAGATTATACTCCTAACATGACACGTTTTATCGTGATAGCTACACATGACCATCCATTCACTGGCTCAGATAAGACCTCAATATTATTCACACTCGCAGAGGATAGGCCAGGGGGTTTATATGAGATTCTAGGATTATTTGCAGATGCAAATATAAATTTGACCAAGATAGAATCCAGACCTTCAAAGATGGGCCTTGGAAAATACATATTCTTCCTAGATTTTGAGGGGCATAGAAAGGAAAAGAATATAAATATGATATTAAATGAGATTAAAAATAGAACACCATTTATGAAGATCCTAGGTTCATATCCCATGGATAAATGGTACAAGAAAAAATAATAAGAATAATTGATACAAATCTTAGATTAAGAAAATAAAATAAAGGAGATAAAGATGGTTGAAAAGGGAAAAGAGCTGCTCCATCGTCTAAGAGAATTGGAAAAAAATTGGAAAGCGGGTGAAATATCCGAGAGCAAATATAGGATGCTGAAAAGAGAATACCAGAGGGAACTAGATGCCATAGAAGCTGCTGAGAGGATAAAAAGGATGCAGGGTCGTTCAACCCATGAAAAACCCTTAGATCATTGGATTGAAAAAACTAGAGAAGAAGAGGAAGCTCGCGAAAAAGAGGAGCTAATAAAGAAATATGTTAAAAAACCCACACCCATGAAAGAGCCGGAAAGACCCCGAAACGCCCTTAAAATGGTGGGAGTTTTATTATTAGCATTAGCATTCTTTATAGGTAGTGGATTTGGCCTTTACTTGTTAAATCTGGGTTCTGATCAGACAGGTACTGTTCTTGTTAACGAGAGCGCTTTCCCAACATTCACCATAAATCATACCAACACCACTAATTACGTCCCAAAGACAACCTATGATAATACTACAATATATTATGAGCCAACAACACCAACCACACCAACCACACCATCGGAGCCGCCAACAAATACTTCAGGATAAAAGGTGTTTTTTTTAGAGGTGCTCCATCATGCGAAAACCTTTATTAGTTATCTTAGTTGCCATCATGGCAATGGTAGCTGTTGCGGGTTGCACTTCCCAATCCAATGGAGAAAATAAAAATAAGATATTCACAGGAGATAATATAACATTTGAGTATCCTCAAAGTTGGGTTGTAGCAAAATCACAGGCAAATGACACTATAGTGGCTGTGGCAGATCCTAAGTCTGTAAATCCCCAAACAGGTTATGCCCAGACCCTTGTAGTAATACAGAAAAAGAGTTTAGAAGGTAGCCTTGATTATATGTACAGTCAAAACTACGCCACACTTTTCAATAACTCAAGTTATCAACGGGTCTCGGAGGGTAACATAACCATAGGATCCATGCAAGCCCTTGAAAACACCTATATCGTGACAGAAGGTGATGTTAAAAAGAAACAGATGGCAATATGGATACAAAGGGGAGAAGAAGTGTATGTGATACTCTGCAGCGCCCTGGCCAGCGACTTTGACAAGGAAAAACCAAACTTTGATATCATAATTAATAGTTTCAAGTTCATAGGATAAAACATCCTCTATTTTAGCAGATGAGTGTTCCCTAACCTCACCCGTTCTAACCCCTCCTCTTGGGCCGCTTCTAGACACTCCTTTGCCTCTTCCCATGTCAATAGTGGGAGATCTCTCATCATGTGTTGAGGCTGAAAAGCGAGTAAACTATATGGTATGTTAGGATTGAGCTCAGCTAGAAAATTGGTCATATTCTTCACTTCTTTTCCCCCTTATATGGTACTAAAAGTGTGCTGGCAACAAGTAATGGTGGGTCGGGTCTCTTATCAAAATAGCCTTCGCAGATGTATTTAAAATTTTTAAAAGTTTGTCTATTACTTGCACCTGTCAATATCTTGTGGAGTTTATCATCTCATGCTTTAAGATCGAATTTTATTATGCCACCTGATGATAGGCTTACCTTTATCATATCATCTAAATTTTCAGCAGTGAATATAGGCTTTCCTCTGATGGCCATTTCCTTATATGAGCTGTTTTGGCAGAATAGGCAATCGAATGAACAAGCCCCAAGGAATGTGGCAAGGTTCTTGTAACCATATTCTGGTCTTGTTGAATATGCATATTTTGGGTAACCAGCCCCAGTGCCTCTGGGGCATACCCAATTAGCCACGCAATTGGTGGGTAAAGGATCGAAATAGAAGATTCCAACAGCTTCTTGGTTTCTATCTATACTGGGATGTATCATAGCATCTTTTACTTTGCGGAGACGGCAGAAGCCATACTTTCCTTCTTTTATCTTGCAGAGGTTGCATTCATGACAAATAATGCCTTTAGGATCATCTGGGGGTAAATTGGTGGGATCACACGACTTTCACTATGAGCCTTTTCTGTAAGCTTTTTGATCTATGATCTCGGATCTGGGCGGCGGTCTTGCCACAGATTTGGCAAGATATCTTTCTTGGGGGGTTGATCCATTATATTCACCCAGCTTGGAATGGCATGCTCTGAATTAGGCTTTTGATAATAATTTTTATCTGCACATGATTATTAAGGTTTCAAGGGGGTTATAAATTTATATTATAGTATATTAAAATCTATGAGTAAGGGTCACAATGGGAATACATTCAAGTTAATATGGGACTTTTTATTTTTGCACTTTTGAGTAAAGTGCTAATTGTTCCTTGTTTGTGGCCTATAATCTTTACTGGTTTATCAATATAGGGAAGAGGAGGAATCAATGATGGGATTACCAATATGTGATGTTTGTTTGAAGAGTGGGATTTTATGTCAGGGTTGTGAAGATAAACTTAAAAGTGGTGAGGTGTCTGAATTAGAATTGGAGATTTCAAAGGTGCTTTATAAGTTGGCTGAGGGTAAATTATGGTTTAAGAAGGCTATAGATATGGGTGATGTTGTTATTATCATCACTGAGAGGGATCAGGTTGGTAAACTTATAGGTAAGGGGGGTAAGATTGTGAGGACTATTTCAAGGGCTATAGGTAAGCGTGTGAGGGTTGTTGGTGAGGATTCTGATCTCAAGTCAGTTGCTGAGGATGTTCTTGCCCCTGCAAGGATTTCTGGTATAAATATTGTTTATGGGAAGGATGGTAAGGAAAAATTCAAGATAAGGGTTATTAAGGAAGACGCCCGTAGGATACCTATTAGTCTCGATGTTCTCAATAGGGTTATAAAGCAGTTAACTGGCGAAGAGACAACCATAGTAGTTGATGAGCATTAATGGGATTTTCATGGATATCATATTATGTGTAACTGGGAGTATCGCGGCTATAGAGTCTGTTAAGCTCGCTCGTGAACTTAGAAGGCGGGGAGCAACAATAAAATGTTTCATGAGTGATGGTGCTTGTAATATTATTCATCCTTATGCCATGGAGTTTGCAACTGGTAATGATGTTATATTAGAGCTCACAGGCGAGATAGAACATGTGAAATATGCTGATGCTGATATTATCCTTGTAGCCCCAGCAACGGCTAATGTTATAAGTAAATTCGCATATAAAATAGCTGACAACCCCATAAATGCTCTTCTAATCGCAGCTTGGGGTTATGGAACTCCAATTGTAATGGTACCCTCAATGAACCTGTCAATGTATCAGGCGATAAAATCTAATATTGAAAAACTCATCAAAGAGGGTGTGGTTTTCGCACAACCAAAGATAGAAGAGGGTAAAGCTAAGTTCCCCCATCTCGATGATATAATACTTACTGTTTTAAGGGAGGCCTCTCCTGGTAATCTGAAGGGTAAGAAGGTTCTTGTAAGTGCTGGGGGGACCTATGAAGCTATTGATCCTGTGAGGGGCGTTTGTAATCTGAGTTCTGGGAAGATGGGATTGGAGTTAGCTAAGGAGGCTTTTATACAAGGTGCGGATGTTACCCTTATTGGCGCGAATTTGTCTCTACGAGCACCATCTTGTATACGTGTGGTTAATGTTCTTTCAGCTGCTGAAATGTTTGATAAGGTTCGGGAGTTGATAGGAGACTTTGACGTTTTTATTTCTGCTGCTGCTGTAGCTGATTTCAGGCCGGAGTATGCTGAAAGTAAGATATCCTCTTCTAGGGAGAGGGTTTTAAGGTTGAAGGTTAATCCTAAGATAATTGATTCTGTGAAAACTTTAAACCCTGATGTTTATCTTGTTGGGTTCAAGGCTGAATATGATGTTAGTGAGGATGAACTTATAGAGTTGGCTAGGGAGCAGATGGAGAGGTCTGGGGCGGATTTGGTTGTTGCTAATGATCTTGCAGTTGAAGGTTTTGGTTCAGATAGGATCAAACCTATACTAGTTTTTGATAGGGTGAAGAAGCTTCCGCTGATGGATAAAGTGGAGCTTTCCAAGATTTTGATAGAATTAATATCCCAGAAATTATAATAATTTTAGGATAATTTTTATTATAATTTTTTAAGATTTTCTCCATATATTAATAATAAATTATTTATATATCATATTATATAGTATTATCAGGGAAGGAAATGTTATGAGGTGAGATGTCAATGGCATTAAAAGACCTTATACTAGGTTATAGGAAAATTAAAAGAAAAAGCCTTGATGAACTTGCAAAAGAACTAGAAGTCCCAAAAACGGTTGTAGAGGGATTGGAGAATGGTGAAATTAAACATCCCACTCCCGCGCTACTTTCAAAAATCAAAAAACTTGTTTGGGGATTGGATGAAAAAGAAATTGAAGCCATTGGAAGAGGTTACCGGATAAAAGATTTCCTAGGCAACTATTTCACATACTTCCTCAAGGGACTGTCCAAAGAAAAGGGGATAGAAACCTCCAAGATACAGAAAATGCCCCCAATCGAATTATATAAGCTAATAGGAACGCTAAAAGAAGACTTTATCAAGATAACAGATGAGGGTAGGAGAGCAGCCAAAACATAGTCACCAAAACTCGACAACTAAAGCCATATGATCCTTCTCATATGGTTCTAATCTAACCCTTTCCAAGACTTTGAAACCCGAACTTTTTATCTTCTCCTCCTCTTCTTTGAAGATCACAGAAGGTTTCCTTGTCACGTCTATGCTCCTTGATTTCACCATCAATAGACCTTGACCTTCCCTTCTAAGGAATAGTTTCATGTTTTCTGTGAAAAGTTGACTTTGTCTTGGCTGTGCCACGTCACAGTAGATGAAATCCACCTTTTCTATAAGGTGTAGATAATCCCTTGGACGTGTAGCATCCTTAAGTAGGGGTATCATATTTTTTCTATTTTCACACACCTTTACTAGTTCCCTCATCATCCGCGGAGAAAATTCTAGACAATATATGATACCATCTGGGATCATATCAGAGAAATGTGATGCTGTTGTCCCAGATGACGCCCCTAAATATAACATTTTGGAATTTTTTTTGATTTTGAGGTTTCTGAGACCGTTGAGTATGGCTGCGGCCATCTTGGATCTGTGAGGATCCCATATCCTGTATTCGCGGCCACCAAATTTGAATAGTTTTTCACCATAGACTTTCAGGGTTGGTGTGAGGTTAACTGTTACGAGATGATCTTTATGGAGATAAATGCCTTCGATTCCTTTGATTTTCTTCATGTTATTCCCCCATATGGTAGGTTTTTTTTATCTTCTCCTTTTTGGGGTTTCCTTTTTTATGATATCTATTCGTTTATACAAGTCTTTTTTTATACTAGGATCGTGTTCTCCTGTGAAGATGTCCTTTCTGGCTGCGAGGGAGATTTTTGATGCTAGTGTCCGCGCGATTTTGCCGCGAAGATACCAAGCGGAGCCTTTGATTAGAGGGTGTTGATAGATTAGTCCATGTTTTGGAGGTTTCGAACCTCTTCTAAGGTGTCTGAATAGGGCTTTTTCGGCTCCCAGCACTTGTATAGTTGAGGATGGTAAAAGTGCTAATTTTTTCAGGCTCCCTGTGTGTGCTATTAATTTCGCGCCGAGTGTGGTGCCGGCAACATCTTGTAGATTGGGTGCGAGATATCCCATCTTCAACTCTATATATTTTTCTATGGATTTTCTCAGTATCTGTAGTGATCTGATGGCCTTTGCGAATTCTTTTAGGAGGTCTATGTCCTCTTCTTCTAGTTCAGCCCCGATACTTTCCCTTGGAAGTTTTTTCACTTTTATTATATCTTCTTTTTTTCCATGTTCTGCTATGAGTTTGATATAGTGTTCATGGTCTTTTATGGAGTCTAGTTCTGGGAAATATATTGAGTACCATTCTCTTATCCTTTCAACAAATTTGCCGGTGGCCTCATCAAGATCATCTAGTGCGTTTGCTGCTTGTATGATTAGTTTGTCCTGTTCTTTTAGGGATTCTTCCAATTTTTTGACTGTTATCCCCATGTGGATTTTGTATATGCTATCATAGAATTCTCCATCTTTGATGAATCCAATCTTTTTAAGTGTTTCTTTCAGGTTCTCTCTGAGATATTCACCAGCCTTGTTTGGCGATTCTAACTTGACATTTTTGAATTTTCCATACTTCCTTTTATGTTTGGATTCTATGGAGATTTCTCTGTAGTTATTGAGGAGTCTTTTCATGATTTTTTCTTCTTCACTAGTTAATGATCCTCTTTCGAATTCTAGCAACTTTGAAATTATAGATTTTCTGGGGAAAAGTTCATAATCTACAATATCCAAATTTTTATCAAATGCGATGAAACCGATAATACATGGTACTAGGTAGCATTTCATATGGATAACTTTGTGTTTGGTTCCCTATTATAATCTTTTATGGGGTGAGATAAGGTGTTAGAGGTGAATCTTTGCGGGGTTAAAATGCGAAATCCTATTATGCTTGCTGCGGGTGTCCTTGGGATGACAGCATCATCATTAAATCGTGTTTATCATCATGGAGCTGGGGCTGTTGTAACCAAATCATTCTCACTAGAACCAAATATGGGTTACAGGAACCCTACGATAGTGGAGGTTCCATATGGGCTGATAAATGCTATGGGATTGTCCAATCCGGGTGTGGAATCATTCAAAGATGAACTGGATAAAGTAGAGGATAAAATACCGGTGATAGCATCCATATATGGTTCTTCTCCTGAAGAATTTGTAAAAGTCGCCCTGGAAATCCAGGAGCTAGTAGATATGATAGAATTGAATATTTCATGTCCCCATGCAATGAAAGGCTACGGGGCAACAATAGGACAAGACCCACAACTAACATTCCAGGTGATAAAAGCCGTTAAAGACAACTGTAATGTGCCTGTGGCCGCTAAGTTAACACCTAATGTCACTGATATCAGAGAGATAGCTTTAAAGGCGGAAGAGGCGGGATGTGATGCCATAACCCTTATAAATTCTCTAGGACCCGCAATGAAAATAGACTTGAAAACAGCGCGCCCAATCTTGTCCAACAAATTCGGGGGACTCTCAGGCCCCGCAATAAAACCAATAGCCATCAGGTGTGTATATGAAGTATATGAGACGGTTGATGTTCCCATAATCGGTGTTGGGGGGATAACAGATTATAAGGATGTTGTGGAATTCCTTTATGCAGGGGCCAGCGCAACCCAGATAGGTAGCGGCATATTCTATCATGGCATTGGAATATTCAAGGAAATCTGCGAGGACCTTAAAGTTTTTATGAAAAAACAAGGATTCAAAAAAATAAATGAAATGGTTGGAATAGCCCATGAATAAGGCTTGGGAGGCTATAAAATTGCATGCTCCGAAAATCTTGGAAATTAAAAAGATTATCAGGGAATCAAAGGATGTTAAGACACTCATATTCCCATGGCAGGGAAAATTCCCTTTCCCGGGACAATTCATGATGATCTGGGATTTCAAGGATGAAAAACCCATGTCAGTTTCATTAATCGACAAGACAAACAAAGAAATTGGGGTTTCAATAAAAAAAGTCGGCCCATTCACTTCAAGGATCCACAGATTAAAAAAAGGGGATCAGCTAGGATTGAGAGGACCATACGGGCGCGGATTCACCATAGAAGGTCATAGGATACTTGCCATAGGAGGGGGTATAGGGATGGCTCCAATAGTAGCCTTGGTAGAAGAAGCCAGGGCAAGAGATTTTGAAGTCGATGTTATAGTAGCTGCCAAAACATATGATGAACTATTATTCCTAGAACGTCTCAAAAAGGCCGGGACCAAGATTTTCACATGTACTGATGATGGAAGTTGTGGATTCAAGGGATTGGCCACTGACCGTTTAGAATCTCTTGAAGGATTTTATGATATGGCTTTTGTATGCGGCCCAGAACCCATGATGAAGGGAATATTTGAAAGGTTAGAGGATAAGGGTATAGTAGGCCAGTTTTCCCTTGAGAGGTATATGAAGTGTGCCATGGGTTTATGTGGACAATGTTGCCTTGATGATACCGGCTGGAGAGTATGTATAAAAGGGCCTGTATTCTGGAGTCATGAACTCAAAATGATTAAAGAGTTTGGAGAATATAAGAGGGATGCTGCGGGTGTGATAAGATCATTGGGAGGTAAAAATTGATATATAGGATAAAAGACACTATAACATCATCTTTTTTCATCATATTAGTGCTTTTACTATTATCAGCTATAGTACTCTATCCAATCTGGACAATGTTATTCCTTGGTGCTGTGTTTGCATATGGTATACGCCCAATAGCAAAGAGGCTGGATAAATATATCCCTTATAGGTCGATTACCATAGGCCTAGTAATGATAATAATACTTTTACCATTAATTGGGATCATAGCCATTAGCATTGACACTCTCTTCCATTCAGCACCAGCATTACTTTCCACGGCCCAGAAGATAAATGTAAGTTCCCTGAACAATGCTTTGAAATCTTATATACCCTCTGAGTTCTGGCCTTCAACAGATCTACTATTTAATCTTTTAAAGGATTTTATCAATAATCTTTTGAGGATGGTGATAAATTATTTTGTGGATCTTATCAGTGGAGTGCCAATGATAGCATTACAATTATTCATATTATTTGCTTCGGCGTTCTATTTTGCAAGGGATGGTGACAAGATAATATCCTATTTATATTCTTTAATGCCAGATAATAGAAAGGATTTCTTAAGGCATCTTTTAGGTGAAACAGAAAAGGTTATAAAGAGCATATTCTATGGACATTTCCTAACAGCATTCATAATAGGTTTAATGGCGATATTAGGCTTTCAAATCCTCGGATACCCGTATGCAATATTCTTGGGTTTGCTAGCGGGCTTCTTCCAGCTGATCCCAGTTATCGGACCCTGGCCTACTTATACTATACTTGCCATATACGATTTTATCTCTGGTAATATACTCCGAGGTATAATAGTTTTAATATTCGGTGCTTTTTTGAGCAGTATTGATGTTTATCTCCGTCCGAAGTTGTCAGGCAAGTATGCTGATATTCATCCGCTGCTTTTCCTTGTCGGATTCCTTGGAGGACCTCTAGTGTGGGGTTTGGCGGGTTTCATAATAGGACCGCTCATACTAGGAGTTGCATACGCGGCCTTAAATGCTTACAAGGAAGAAAAAGCATCCTGAGGTTCGCATCGAGCTTATCAGGGTAACTTGAAGGGTAATTTAACTTTTTTGCCATTTTCTATTTCATGTAGTTCTCTTCTGTATGCTTCAAGGGGCGTTTCTTCCACCTTTAAGTATCTTGCAAAAGTAGATGGTTCTTTTTCCAATCCTTTAAAGAATTCAGGATATCTTTTATCCCTTATTATATGATGGTCTAATATTATCTCAGAGTCTGTTTCTAGGATTATCTTGTTAATGTTCTTTGTCCCAGTTTTCCAAGCATTTTTAATGTATCCTATATAGGTTGGGGGGCTGCTTGTAATTATGAGATCTGGCATCTTCTCTATTATCCATTCTATACTTTTTTTATTTAACAGTTGGGTGTCGCTTGCATGGATTATCCTCTTTTTATCTTCTATCATTGTCATTATAACAAATCCAAGTCTAGTTCCCTCTTCTCCATGGGGAAGTGGTGGTGAGAATTCCATTCTACAATCATTGATCGTGAAATTTTTTCCATCAACATATTCATAATTTTCCTTGCCTTTGAGAAACTTGGACGCCCTACTCATCTGGCTTTTATTAATCTTTTTCCTGGGATCTTTTAGGAGTAGATGCTTTCCATTATAATTAGCGCTTGGAAGATAATGATCGTAATGATAATGTGATATGATTATCGTATCAGCCATTCCTAGGAATTCAATGATTTTCTTCTTGGCAGCTTCCAATTTTTCTATTTCGATTTTTGCAGGGGGTAATGAATATCTCTTGGGGCCGAGGGCGACTCCTGGGTCTATTAATATCCTGTTCTTGGCTTCGATATATACTGAGAGGCTTCTAACACCCAAGCTTTCAGATGCGAGTGGAATTATCTTCATGCTGAACCCCCCATCAAGTTTTTTTCTTGGATACGAGTATGACATAATACATTTAGTGGGTGGATCTATAATTTAGATGTTTGGGGGGGACTCCAAGGTTGGGAAGAATATAATAGTCCATCCCACCAAAATATGATATCATGGGAAAGATGATACTCCTTGACATTGATTATGTTACAGTTGAAGATATACCAGTTATAAGATTATTTGGGAAGGACGAGGATAACAGGCCTATAATAGCATTGGACAGGTCATTCAAACCATATATTTATGCTGTGCCGTCTGATGTCGATTCATGTTTGGATGAATTAGAAGGGGCTGGTTTTGAGGATCTTGAGGTTATGGAAAGGAAGGATCTTGGAAGGCCAATTGATGTTATCAAGATCATATTAAGGCATCCTCAGGAGGTTCCAAGGATCAGGGAGAAGGTGAAGAGTCTTGAACACGTCCAGGAGATCAGGGAACATGACATACCATTCTATAGAAGATACCTTATCGACAACGACTTGTTCCCAATGTCGAAGATAGAATTAAAAGGTCATAGTATAGAATCATCTTCTATAAGTTCTTCTGATGTTGAAATTATTGAATTGGATGAGCCTCCAAGGACAATCAGATCAGGATTCCCAGAACTTGAAATTTTAGCCTTTGACATTGAAGTCTACAACCCCCATGGGATGCCCAACCCTGAAAAAGATGAGATAATAATGATAAGCTTATATAATGGCCGGGAAAAAAGGATAATATCAACAGAGGGAGGGCACCTAGATTTTGTCGAACTTGTAGAGGATGAGAAGGAACTCCTAGAAAACTTTGCCGAGATAATAAAAAGTTCCAAGCCCGCGTTACTTGTAGGGTACAATTCTGACAATTTCGATTTCCCATATATAAGGAAAAGGGCAGATCTTCTAGGTGTTAAACTCGACCTAGGATGGGACGGGTCAACAATAAAATCAATGAGGAGAGGTTTTGCAACAGCCACAACAATAAAGGGCACAATACATGTCGACCTTTATCCTGTTATGCGACGCTACATAAACCTTGACACATACACCCTCGAAAGAGTATACCTTGAATTGTTTGGTGAGAAGAAGGTTGAACTGCCCGGCGACCAATTATGGGAATATTGGGACAATAAAAGTCTAAGGGACCAGCTCTTCGAATATTCACTTGGAGACGTGATCGCAACCTATAAGATCGCTGAAAAAATACTGCCCTTAAACATGGAGATCACAAGGATCGTGGGGCAGCCACTATTCGACATAACAAGGATGGCCACTGGACAACAAGTTGAATGGTTCCTCATAAGAAAAGCATTTGAATACGGTGAACTAGTACCTAATAAACCGTCACCTTCGGAACTGCAAATGAGAAGAACCCAGAGGGTGGTTGGGGGCTATGTTAAAGAACCTGAAAAGGGCTTGCATGAAAACATTGTACAGTTTGACTTCAGAAGCCTATATCCTAGTATCATAATCTCAAAGAACATTTCACCCGACACCCTAACCCATGATACTGGAGAAGAATGTTATATCGCCCCAGAGTCTGGTTACAGGTTCAGGAAAAAACCAAGGGGATTCGTGCCTTCGATTATAGGGCAAATATTAGATGAAAGGGTTAAGATAAAAAATCAGATGAGGGCAGCTGAAGAGCCCATGGAAAAAAGGATACTTGACGTGCAACAGGAAGCCCTTAAAAGGCTTGCTAATACAATGTATGGTGTTTATGGTTACACACGTTTCAGATGGTATTCTTTAGAGTGTGCCGAGGCTATAACGGCCTGGGGCAGGAAATATATTAAGAAAACGATAAAAGAGGCGGAGAGGTTCGGTTTCCACACGGTATATGCTGATACTGATGGATTCTATGCCACTTACCGGAAAAAATAGTCAGATTTCATCCATGAATCTTGATATTATCTCCTCTGGGCTTATGTCTATGATTGGGACATTTGCATTACCCGGTTCCACCTTAACATGGACTATGACAGGCCCTTCTTCTCTTAGCACTTTTTTCATGTTTATTTCTTGTGGGTTTTCGGATTTGAAGATTTTCTGGAATCCTATACCCTTTGCAAGTTTGCTTAGGTCGACTTGGAGGGCGTATGTGCACTGTGAACTTGTGGTTGCATAACATCCATTGTCTAAGATTATGAGTATGAGATTTTTGGGTGCTTGGGCATGTATTGTCACGAGGCTTCCAAGGTTCATGAGGAGTGAACCATCACCTTCAAGGACGATTACTTTACGTTTTTGTGATAGTGCAAGTCCAAGTCCAATTGATGAGGCCATGCCCATGGATCCTAGCATGTAGAAGTGTTTTGGGGAATCTTTTATACTGTAAAGTTCCCTTGATGGGAATCCAAGATTACAAATGACTAGTTCATCGTTTAATTGTTCTATTATCCTTTTTATGGCTTCTATACGCTCCATTGGCCTTCACCAGTAGCTGACTTCTAGGAGTATGGCTGTAGGATATCTTTTCTTTTTTGCGGTTTTCCAGGCTGATTTTATGGCATTGTATGCTTCTTTGGGGGTGGATGGGACATGGTATGGTATTTTGAGGGTTTCTAGTAGTAGTGGTGTTGCTTCACCCATTGGTATCTGGGCGTTCATGAATTCTCCCTTGGTGCCTCTGTGGCTTATTATCATGAGTATTGGGATTCTGTACAATTTGTAGAGGGATGCTAGGACATTTATGGAATTTCCAAGACCTGAATTTTGCATGAGGATGGCTGTGTTTTTCCCTGCCATGTAGGCGCCTGCTGCTATCCCAAAACCTTCTTCTTCTCTTGTGGCTGGCACGTGTTTGATTTCATTGTCGGAGTCTATCATTTCAAGGACCTTTGCAAGGTTAACGCATGGTACGCTTACTATAAAGTTTATTCTGTTGTCTTTAAGGGCCTTGTATATTGCCTTGCTGCTATCCAATGCGTTTACCCCTCTAAGTTTAAATCCAAGTTTAGTTCTTTTTCTATTTTTTTAAATTCTTCTAGGAGTTCATTGTCTATGTATATGCCTTCTTCCAGGTTCTTTTTCATGTTCATTTTTTCAATGTCGCCTGGTATTAATACCTTGCCTGTGGATTTAACTTCTTCTACGAATTTGTCAACTTGTTCTTTGAATTCTTTGATGTTAACGAAATTTGATGGGTTAATGGCTAATAGGAGGTCTCCTTTTGTACATTTTTCATAGGGGTTTACGGTGCCTTTCACTTCCCTGCCGATTGCGGCTTTTACAAGTGGACCTGCTAGTATTTCTACCATTAAAGATAATGCGTAACCTTTATGGCCCCCGAATGGTAATATTGAACCTTCTAGTGCCTTTTTCGGGTCTGTTGTTGGGTTTCCATCAGAGTCTAACGCTATACCCTCGGGTATGTTCTCTCCTTTACGGGCGGCTTCTAGTAGTTTTCCACGTGCAGAAGCTGATGTTGCCATATCAACTGAAACATAATATTTATTTGAGGGCATGCTGATGGCTATGGGGTTTGTTCCGAGTATCGGCTCTTTTCCACCTAAAGGTGCCACTGCTGGTTCAGTGTTCGCCATTACTATGCCTATCATATCCTCTTTGATTGCCATGTCGGAATAATATCCTGCAATACCAAAATGGTTGGAATCGTGAATGCCTACAAGGCCAACACCTGTCCTTTTTGCTTTTTTGATGGCTATTTCCATCCCTTTATAGGTTACAAAATGTCCTAATAGGTGGTTACCATTTATTAGGGCGGTTGAAGATGTTTCTTTTTCGATTTCTATTTTGCCTTTTGTTTTTATGTTCCCATGTTTGATGCCTTTTACATATTGGGGGAATCTGCCGATACCATGTGAACTGAAACCTTTAAGGTCGGCATCGAGGGTTACATCAGCAACTATCTTTGCATGTTCTTCTGGCACTTTAAGGGCTTTTAAGATTTTTATTATGATCCTTTTTTCATCATCACTGGTTATCCTCATAGAGACACCTCATTAGAGTGTAATATCCTCTTTTGTGTATGTTTTGATTTTCACAGTCCCCGCAGGCTCTTTTTCTACTGTGCCTATTTCTTTTGCTTTGAAGGTTTTCTGGACTATTTTTATGGTTTCCTTCGCATCTTCTTCATCCACGACTAGTATGAAGCCTATTCCCATGTTGAAGACCCTGTACATTTCATGGATTGGAACACCATTTTTATGGATTGTTTTAAATATGATCTGGGGTTCTGGTAGATTATCTATATTGTAATTCACGGTATCTTTTAGGCGTTTAATATTCGCGAATCCGCCCCCTGTTATATGTGCGAGTCCATGGACCTTGATTCCTGAACTGAGAACTTCTAGTATTGGTTTAACATAGATTCTTGTAGGTTTTAGTAGTTCATCTCCAATTTTATCCTTTGAACCTGGTATGGGATCATCAGCGTCTAGTTTTAGTTTTTTGAAGAATATTTTCCTTGCGAGGGTTAATCCATTGCTATGTATCCCACTACTTTCCACCCCGATTAATATGTCGCCGGTTTTTATACTTTCTCCTGTTATTATATCATCTGGGCTTGTTATCCCTATGCCTGTGGCTGCAAGGTCGAGATTGTTTATTATCTCGGGTAAGGTTGCTGTTTCCCCACCTATTATAGCTGTTTCTGCTAGTTCAGCGCCCTTGGCTAATCCTTCACCTATCTCTGATGCGATTTCTGGGTTTGGTTTCTCCATTGCAAGGTAATCGACAATTGCGATGGGTTTAGCCCCTACACATAATATATCGTTCACAACCATTGCTACACAGTCTATTCCAATGGTGTTATATTTTCCCATTTTCTTTGCTACTAGTATTTTGCTGCCCACACCATCTGTGCTCATTGCTATCGCTTTATCACCTACTCGTATTATAGAGGCGAAATGACCACTATCTGTGAGCACATCAGCATATTTTAAGGTTCTTTTGAGTTTGGAGGCGATATTTGATACTGTTAGTGCTTCAAGGTCTATATCTACTCCGGAATCTGCATATGTTACCAATATGATCACCTTTATTGTATGCGTACAGTTTCCAGGTTGAGGGGTGTTTTTGTCTCTATCTTGTAGGTTCTGTAGATGCTTGATGCAAGATCTAGGGTTTTGTAATTGTCCCCATGGCATATGAGTATTTTTTCTGGTCTGGGCATCACCCTTTTCACGTATTCCATGAGTTGTCTGCGATCTGAGTGTCCGCTGAAACCTTCTATGGTTTTTATATCCATTTTCACATTATATACTCTTGTTTTACCATCCTCTTTGAGGGGTATTTCCTTCCAGCCCTTTTGGAGCCTTCTGCCAAGAGAACCCTCTGCCTGGTAACCTACAAAGACAAGAGAATTCCTTTGATCTTCACATAACCATTTAAAGTATTCTAGGGAGTTTCCACCGGTTAGCATCCCTGAGGTTGATAGTATGATTGATGGTTCCCCTTCGATGATATCCATTCTCTCATCCATTCCATTAACCTTGCGGAAGATATCTGAGATGAATGGGTTGTGACCCATATGGAATATTTGGTCTCTGAGGTCTTTGCTCAAGTATTCTGGGCGGGCTGTGTGGATGGCTGTGGCTTCCCAGATCATGCCATCGATATAGACTGGTACTTCGTCGATGAGTCCGGTTCTTATATATTCTTCTAGGACTACCATGAGTTCTTGGGCTCTTCCAACTGCGAATACTGGTATTAGTATTTTACCACCTCTCCTTAGGGTGGTGTAGATTGTTCTTATCAGTTCTTTTTCCGCGTGGTTTCTTGATGGTTGGACGTCTTCTTTCCCACCATATGTGCTTTCCATGACTAGTGTTTCTAGTCTGGGGAATCTTGTAACTGCGGGTTCTAGTAGGCGGCTTTGTTCGTATTTGAAGTCTCCAGTGTATACCATGTTGTGTTGGCCGTCTCCGATGTGGAGGTGGGCCATGGCTGATCCTAGTATGTGGCCGGCGTTATGTAGGGTTAGTCTTATGTCTGGTGCTATGTCTGTTACTTCTCCGTAGTCTAGGGTGATTGTATGTTTGATGCATTTTTTCACGTGTTTGATGTTGAATGGTAGTGGTTGTTCTTCTCTGTAGGCTATGTCTATGTGGTCTAGTTGTAGTAGTGTCATGAGGTCTCTTGTGGGTGTTGTGCAGTATACTGGTCCGTCGTAGCCGTAGTGGTAGAGGTATGGTACGAATCCTGAGTGGTCTAGGTGGGCGTGGGTTATTATTACGGCGTCTAGGTTGTCTGGTGCGAATTCTGGGACGTTTAGGAATGGGTATGATGTTTTTTCGTCTGTTCCTGCCACGTTTACTCCGCAGTCTAGGAGTATTTTGCTGTTGGGTGTTTGGAGGTATAGGCAGGATCTTCCAACTTCCCTGAATCCTCCTATTGCGGTTAGTCTCGCCCAGTCGTTCTCATATTTTATTTCTTGATGTATCCTATTTCCTAGTTGTTGGAGTATCTTCTTGCGTTCTTTACTGTTTTTTCTGAGTGTTCTACGTATCCTTTGGATTATCTCTGATGATATTGGTGGTGTTCTCAGTATTTTAGGCGCCCATCCTATGTTCTTCACTATTTCTCTTGATGTTGAACCGTATTTGCCTATTACGAGTCCTGGTTTTTTGGCTTCTATGATTACTTCACAGGTCACGTCATCAAATGAGATGTTGGTTATCTCTGCTTCTTTTGGGACTATCTCATGGATTTTTTCCATGGCCTTTTCTGGTTCCATGAGCACTGAACGGTCTGAGCGTATTATAATCCTCTTTCGGAGGTCTTTGGCCAGTTCCCTGATTAGGTCGCCGTTTTCACTTATAATCTCGGGGTTTTTTGTGTAGATTACGACTTCTGGCCCTTCAAATTCTACCTTGGCTACTTGGACTCTTGATGGTAGTCTTTGCATTATAGTCTTCTTGATTTCTTCAAGGACCGCTGAAACCATATGATCACTTCTTGAAAAATAGGATCTAATTGTTCAAATAAAATATAAAAATTAAAGAATGTTATTTTTTTGGGGGGATAAAATTAGGTTTATAGTTCCTTTATTCTATTTTCAACTTCTTCTTCACTTAACATTTTGAAACCTTCTTTTGTGACTATCGCCACTCTTATACCATTCCCTGAGAAGGTGTCTCTTTCTATTGCAGATTTTATGGCTTTTATTGCAATGTCGATTGCTTCTTCAACATACAAGTCTTCGGTGTATCTGTCTTCTAGTACACCGTAGGCTATAGGAGAACCTGAACCTGTTGATATGAATTTGTCTAGGATCATTCCCCCGGTAGGGTCTAGGGAGTATATTTTAGCTCCTGTATCATCAACCCCTCCTAGGAGTGCTTGTACTATGAGGGGATAGAAGCGGTTTGAATGGAGTATGTTTGATGCTAAGGCCGCTGCTGATTCTATACTTATCCTCTCAGCGTTTCTCATCTTATATAATGCTGCTTCAGCCTTTAAATATTTCATTAGTGTCTGTGCATCTGCTACTGATCCTGCGACTGTTGCTGCTATATGTTCATCGACTTTGAAGATCTTATCAGCAACTTTATGCGCTATTAGGTTCCCCATTGTGGCTCTTCTCTCTGTTGCAAAAACAACTCCATCTTTGCAGGTTATACCCACAGTTGTAGTGCCTTTTAATCTTTTTTCATCTTCCATAGATACACCTCGAAAATAAAAATAGTAATATGAAAACCAGCTTCTCCAAACTTTAGTTTACACTTTTATATTATATAAAGGTTTAACATCTAAAGTCTTCCTGCTTCACCTAAAATATAAAATGTGGTGGGGATCCTCAGCAGGGAAACTTCTACTACCCTATACTGGGAATGGTCCCCGCCACTATAAATATTTTTCGCTAAGTTATTATCTCTTCTAGGACGCCCTTATCCTTGGCATTTTTTATTTCAAGGGCGGCTCTCCTACCCATACTCATACCCTCACCATATAAGAGGTAACTGTAAGTTGAACCACCCATGAAGGTGTTGGTACCACCATCTGAACGCGCGCTCATCTCAAATGTTACAATCTCTAGATTATCTGTGCACATTGTCTGTAGACAGAACGGCCCATTCAACCCGGGAGGTACAAGTTCCTTAGCGGCCTCAGCCATCTTATCACCTATATCAAAAGCCTGTGGCAAGAGTGATTCCCTCATGGCTACCGCATGGTTACCTGTGATAACATAGGATGGTTGCAGGTTTATATCTAGTTGGTCCTTTGCTGGTATTCTTACAAGGCCGTCTATGTTTGATTCGTATCGGCTGTCCATTCCAAGAATTTCAACTTCATCTTTTAGGGCTGAGTAGAAGTATTGTATGCAGAAGTTTGTACCGGCAACATATTCTTCTATATGGGCGTCTGATATTTCATCTTCTGTTATCCATCCACGGTCTATCATTAAGTCGATTTTTTCATGGAATTCTTCTGGACTGGAGGCTACAAAATATCCTCTACCTCCCCTGGCCCCTGGGAATTTCACCATAACTGGCCGGTCTATCTTTTCTGGATCATCATATTTGTAGGGTATCCTTATGCCGGCTTTTTTCATTAGACGTCTTTCAAGTTCCCTTTCAGATTCCCATCTTAGTATGTTCCTGTTCCCATACATTGGTACATAGAAGTCATTTTCGATCCTGTCAAGCCCGGCATAGGCTACAAATGATCCGTGGGGGATGATTATGCTGTTCATTTCCCTTAACTTCTCTTGGACATCTTCATCAGCAATCTCCTTGAACTCATCCACCACTATAAACTCATCAGCAACCCTGAAACGCTGATATGGGACTTCACGCCCCCTTTCACAGACTACTGTGGTTTTGAATCCCTCCATTTTGGCTCCATGGAGTATGTGGAGTGATGTGTGGCTTCCAAGGGTTGCTATGGTCAAATCTCCCTCATCATACCCCTCAAATATCTCCAATATTTCATCCCTCTTTATCTTACTCATAAAAATCCCCCTTCAAATTCTTTGGTGAAATACTCATCACTCATATTATCATTTTTTTGTCTTAAAAACATAATAGTATCAAAGGGATTAAACAGGGAGCAAGAAATGAAATGGAAACAAATAGGTGACATAATAATACTAAACAAAGAAATAGAAAAACCGGAAAAATTCCTCAAAATGAGAGGAATAAAAACCGTGCTGAAAATAGAGAGGATCAAGGGCAAAACAAGAAAACCAGAGGTTAAAATCCTCGCAGGAGAAGAAACAGAGACAATACATAAGGAAAACAAATGCCTGTTCAAGTTAGACGCAGCAAACATAATGTGGTCAAAGGGCAACACCTATGAAAGAATGAGAATACCCAAACTCATAAAAGACGGTGAAACAATAGTAGACATGTTCGCAGGTATAGGCTACTTCTCAATACCCATAGCCGTCCACGCAAACCCCAAAAAAGTATATGCCATCGAAATAAACCCCACTGCATACCAATACCTCAAAGAAAACATAAAACTAAACAAAGTCCAAGACAAAATCAAACCTATATTAGGAGACTCAAAAATCATAGCCCCAAAATTAAATGCTGACAGAATCCTAATGGGATATGTTGTGAAAACACACCATTACCTCGACCCCGCACTCAAATGCCTCAAAAAAGGGGGAATATTACACTACCATGAAACAGCACCAGACAAGATAAAATTCAAAAGACCAATAAGACGTATAAAAAAAGCCGCAAACCCCCGCAAAGTCACAATATTAAACAAAAGAATTATAAAAAAATATTCCCCAGGAGTATGGCACGTTGTAATAGATGCCAAAATAGACTAAACAAGATGCTTATAGGTATTGATCTTTCAGCCAAAGAAAAAAACCCTACAGGTATCGCAAAATTAAAAAATAGCAAAATCAAGACAATCGAAGTATTATCAGATGATGAAATATTAAAAGAAAGTGTAAATGCGGATATTGTCGCGTTTGACGCTCCCCTCTCACTCCCAAAGGGGAGATGTTGCCTTGAAAGAGGCTGTGAATGTAGTAAATTTGGACATTTCAGAAAAGCAGATCTAGAAATCAGAAAATATGGGCAGGTCCTCCCTTTGACCTTCCCTTATATTAAAATGCTAACCTATAGGGGTGTACAGTTAAAGAATCTTCTAAAATCATTAAATCCAAAATTGACTATAATAGAAACTCATCCAAGCACCGCACATAAACTAATAAAATCTAAATTATTTAAATTCAAAATAAAAGATGATATAAGCCCCCACGAATTCGATGCTAGTATAGCTGCCATCACAGGCCATTTCTACCTTAAAGGAGAATACATAATCCTAGGAGACCCCTCCGAGGGCACGATAATACTACCAAAGCCCCTATAGTGTATCCAAGTGGACATTCACCTTTTCAAGGACCTTTTCACTCAGATACTCCTCTGATATAAAATTTGGATATACGGGAAGTCTTTCTTTTAACTTGAACCCTGCTTTTCCTGTTATTCTTTCAAGTTCTTTTATTTCGGGCCATGGAGCCTCTGGGTTCACATAATCTCTAGTTAGGGGTGATATGCCACCCCAGTCATCTGCACCTGCAAGAAGGAATATCTCACAAGTTTCCCTGTTAAGATTTGGGGGTACTTGTATGCTCACATCAGGAAAAAGCATCTTTGAGACCGCCACCATCTTGATCATTTCAAGTAGTGTGGGTTCTGGATAATCTTCCATTGGAATTCCAGGTTTTGATTTGAAATTTTGGATTATAATCTCCTGGATGTGCCCATACTTATCTTGTATTCTCCTCAACTCTAATAGGGATTCTACCCTCTCATCTATCGTTTCCCCTATACCTATAAGCAAACCTGTTGTGAAGGGTATTTTAAGTCTACCAGCATATTCTATTGTTTTAATCCGGAGTTTAGGATCTTTTCCAGGGCTGTTTTTGTGTGCTATTGTCTCCATGAGACGTGGACTCGAAGTTTCGAGCATTAGGCCCATGGACGCGTTAACTTCCCTGAGCATTTTAAGTTCTTTGTATTTTAGTATACCCATGTTGGTGTGAGGTAAAAGTAGTGTATTATCAAGGGTTTCCTGGCATAGGTAAAAGAGATATTCCACCATATTATTGTATCCTAGTTTTTCTAGCTGGTCTTTCACTGGTTCTAGTTGGTCTGCAGCTTCTCCGAAGGTGAATAGGGCCTCTCTACAACCATATGACTCTGCACTTTTCAGTTGTTCCATGATGTCCTCTGGTGGTAATATTGGGGGTTCTGTTTTGTCCCTGCGGAATGTGCAGTAGCCGCATCGGTTCCTGCATAGTCTCGTCACTGGTATGAACACGTTCCTAGAATATGTTATGGTTTTTTCTCTTTGTAGATTCAATGCTTTTTTCATCAGATCCAGTATTTGGATGCCTTCACATTCTAGGTGGTATTTGAGGTCGTCCTTTGATGGTCTCATTTATTCACCGAGATCGGATACGACGATTTCAACAAAACAGGGGCCGATATCGCTTTTGTCTTTGTATAATACTATGAAGAATCCTGTTTTCCTGGCGATTCCCAGACGATATTCTACTGCGAAGTTCATGGCTTCTAGTGATTCTTTTAGGCGTTGTACTCCTGCTATGTCTGGGTCGGCGTCTACATCAACGTTTCTTCTTATATGTTCATCCATTATACCTATGAGGTCTGTTCCAGCATCTGATAGTAGGTCTATTTCTTCTGCCTGGAGATGTTCCATGAGCTCGTCGAGGATTTTTTTCATGTTATCTGCTTTTATCCTCTTCTGGGAGTGTCCTCTTACTATTAGTATTTCAGCAGCGTCTAGGGCTGGTCTGGAGCCTTCATAGGCGTCTAGGTATGTCATTATGTCGCCTGCGAGTCTATGGAGTTTTATCAAGTTGACCACCCATTTGGTTGTTTAGTTCTTCTATTTCGTATTTTAGTTCTCCCATGGTGGCAACTTTTTCCGCGAAGGCGTTATGGCGGTGTATGCTTTCTTCGTTGATTTGTCTTACTGTTACGAGTGTGTCATCTGGTAGGTGTGGGAATTCTCTGACTATACGGTGGATCATGTTCCTGACGCAGTCTTCTACGAACATGGGGTTCCTGTGGGCTTCTATTACTACTGCGTTTTCGTCTGGTCTTTTGAGCAGTTCGTAGACTGGTGAGCTCATTGATTCTTCTATTATCCTTATTAGATCTTCGCCCCTGATTGTATGGTCTTCTGGGACTTCTATCATTATCATTCCCCTTCCTCTTTGGTTGTGGGAGGCTAGGGGGACTGTTTCAAGGACTTTTAGTGTTGTTTTTTCGTCGAGGAATTTCATTAGTTCCTGTTTTGCTGTTTCTTTTATTGTTTCTTGTGCGCAGGGGCAGACTGTCATCCCTACTACTTCTGCGCCTATCATCTTCCTTATCATGATTTCTTTCTGGTCTCTGTATCCGATGGCGTCGGCCATTATCTTGGTCATTTCCTGGCTCTTCTTATGGGTGATTGGGGATCTTTTTCTGAACATGAAGTCGCTTTTCATGCTGACTTCGGCTCTTTTGGCGTATTTGTGTTTTTTGAGTAATGTGTTGACTATTTCTGCACATAGTGATTCTAGTTCGAGGACGTTTCTTTCAACTACTTCTTCGAGTACTTCGCTGATTGCTTCGGGGTTTCTTGACATGTGTATGCCTCTTTGTTTGCTTGGAAGGTCTACGAAGGCGTCGAATGTTGGTAGTAGTATTATTGGTCTTTTGTCTTCTCTTTCGATTTTGAGGAGTTTTTTAACTCCTGTAACCCCGACTCTTGTAAGGTGGACTGGAATCGTGGGTATTTTTTCTTGCGTATCTGGGAAGCAGATCATGCCCAAGTTTTACACCTCAATTTTAAGGGAAACTTTTTATCTATAAATAGTAGGAATCCTATATATAAGTTCGAGGGGTTTAATATTATCTTTTTTTGGTTTATTATCATGTGAGTATTTTGATGAGTTCATCATCTGGTATGTCTTTTGGGTCTTTGTATAGTATGACTTTTGCATTGTAAAGTTCTTCGGCTTTTTTCCCGATAAGTTTTGATGTGGGATTTGGCTCTGCCAATACTATAACCTTTTTTATACCCATATTTTCGATTTTTCGCTTTATATCATCTTTTGTGTGTTCTATCTTCTTTTTTATACTTTCCAGGGTTTTTTCTGGGATTTTTGGGTTTATTTTTTTCATGTCTTCAACTGATAGTGGAGCTCCTGTCACGATAATATGTGGGGCTTCAATCCCCCTTTTAGATAATGATCTTCGTATATCACTTTTTGTGGTTATTATAAGCACGTCTTGGGATAATTTTCTTATTTTATCCTTCAGATCTTCTATTTCCAACACTTTAAAGTCTGAGAGTATTTTATCTATTTTAGCCCGGGCCTTAAGGAGGTGTTGGCAGAATCCTGATGCTTCTTCCTTTGAAAGTCTGTGGGTGGGTAGACTTTCATAGATGTAATCTTCAGCCTTTATCAGTTCTTTTATGGTGTCTTCAAAGTTTCGGACGTTGATCACACCAGCTTCTGGCTTTTTCATCATGGTTCTTTTTTGTTTGGTGCATGCTTGTCTTATTAGCTTTTCTGCTTGTTTTATCCGTATTTTTTCCATTTCAGATCCTCTCATCACATTCTAAAGTATTCTGAGAACTTATCTTTTATCCTTGAAAATATATCCTCCACGGGATCAGAGGCTCTTATTTCACGTTCTATTGGGGTTTCAAGGCCCATGAGTGATTTGACAAATTTTAAGTTTGAACTTGCAAGGGCTTCTAGGTCGTATCCTCCTTCTAAGATTGCGACTATACTTTCATCTTTTAGGCAAGATCCTATCCATGCATAAAATTCTTCATCAACCCTCATATTAGAAATGGGATCATTCCGGTGGGCGTCAAAACCAGCTTCCAAGAAGACAATTTTGGGTTTGAATTCATCTTTTATGGGTTCCAGTATCCTTGAAAGGATCCAGATATAATCATCTGTACTTGAGCCTGGTGGCATGGGAATATTCATTGTGTATCCTAGACCTTCATCTATGCCCATTTCATCTATGAATCCCATCCCTGGATACAATGTCCTAGGATCTTGGTGTATTGAAATATACATTACATTAGGGTCATCATAGAATATCTCGGCCGTACCATTACCATAATGCACGTCAAAATCTATTATAAGGAGATGGTCTGATATTTGTTCTCTCAGATGTTCGATGGCTATCGCCATATTATTAAATATACAGAAACCCATTGACCTGTCCCTTGTGGCATGGTGTCCCGGGGGTCTTGCGACTGAATAAGCCCATCCACCACCCTCTAGAACGGTTTCAGCCGCTCTTATAGCCCCTCCAGCTGCTAGAAGCGCCACCTTGTAACTTTCACGTGTCATGTAAGTGTCATAGTCAAGGTGGCCCCCACCTCTTTCTGCGAATCCCTTCACATACTCCACATGACCTGGAGTATGAACCCTTAGGATATCATCTGGGCTTGCCATTCTAGGTTCCACTATCTCAAGATTTAAAGTTTTAAGGGCTCCAATGATGGTATCTGTCCTTTTTTTGTTTTCCACATGGGATTCCATGTTATGAAGATCATAATCTGGGGAATACACGATTCTCATGACACATCCAACCCATAGTGGGGTTTACAGCATCTTAGAGGATGTCATGTCTTCTTTCACGATATTTAGCACGGTTTGGGTGTATGTTCTCTGCACATCATTTTCGCTGAGAAGGCCTTTTATAAACTTGTCAAGTTCACTAGTGTCCCTGAATTTTCCGATTAGTATGGCGTCGAATTCCCCTGTAACATCATAGATCGCTAGGACGTTCTTCTGGTATGCTGTTCTCTCCTCCCAGTTCCTTAAGACTCCACCTTTCACTCTGACGCCTATGATCGCTGTTAATTTGTAGCCTAATTTTGCATGGTCTATGATTGGGACGAATTTTTTTATCACACCGGTTTTCATGAGCTTCTCCACTCTATTATGAATGGTACCCACCGATACTCCAAGTTTTCTTGAAATTTCTCTATAGGACATCCTTCCATCCTCGTTAAGAAGATGAATTATTTGCTTGTCTATGTCATCTATTTTAACGGTATCCATTTTAACCACCCAACAAAGTTTATGAAAAAGAAAAGGGGAGGGCTATTTTATTCATATGCGTATCGAAGTCCAAGAGCCCTGTAATAGAAGAGTTGAAGGTAGGGTGTTACGAAGACTGTGAATAATATAAAGCTGATGATTGGACCGATTAGTGGGATAATGTCGATTAAGCCTATAATGAAACTTGCTATGAGACCTATTATTCCACTCACTATCATAACTGCAATGTACCAGATGATATAATCTGCCCATCCAATCTCTGATATGACATCCAATATCTCCCCGATTTGGAATGCTGCTCCCAAACTTTCATTGAATGCCATATGAGCTATTGCGATTGCCAATAACAGTCCAAATATAATAGCAAGGATAAACCCTATTAGGGTCGTGCCCCCACCAGCTTGTATAATCGCTGGGTTTATTATGGTTGGTGTGTATGTTCCAGGTAATGTGGCAACATTAGCACTGGATCCTGTGAAAATACCGGCGAAAATGACTATCATTGGTATTATCATGTACACTATGGTGACAATAAACACTTTGAGTCCATCAATGATCATTTCACCCCATTCATCAAATTCTGGAAGCTCATCAAAACCGGCCATTGTGGTCTTAAGCGCCCTGAATAAGTATCCAAGAGCAAGGAATGCTGGTATTATTAGGAAGCTTAATAAAAATAGTATTCCTAATGTTACAGCTTTCTTCCAATCCAATATAGGGTACCTGATTGCGTCACTTATAATTTCACCAATATCCACATCCTATACCTCCTATAAAAAATACTCTAATCTTATAATATTGTCAATTTTTGTATATATAATATGCTTAATATTTTCATAAAATAAAAAATTTGGAATTGTTAACTTACAAATCATAAAAAAATGCAGAAAATATACGGGTCTCCAAGAACACTAAGTTTAGAATGTAAAATTTGTCTATAATGAAGAAAAAAACTACAATTCACAAGATATGTCCATTTTACAAGGGTTAAGCTGAAACCCTTCATAGCTTCGTTGGATCTTCCTCCGGGCCTCGGAAGAATTTCTGGCAAAATCCTGGTCTATAAAAATACATAGAACATCCCCCATAAGGATAGGAATTAGCCTCTTGTGAACTCACCTATACCTAAGATTACAAGATCCCCTCATTGTCTCCGTTCCTAAGGGACTCAATGTTCAAGGCACATCCCTAATCATTACTATACACCCTCTTTACCCCCCCCACATATCCACCCCCTCAAAGGAGCTTAACAAGAAAGTGATTTTAAGTGTCCGGTATCAAACCCCCCCATTTATCTAAGTTCAAAAAAAAATTATCTTACTTATAAGACCCCCTGAAAGGAAGTATACAATAGGGGGGATAAGTAAATTTAAATACTAGTTTATAGGTTGTAGCCCACTCCTTGGGAAGTGTGGGGCCTGGTAACAGTCCCGGGGGGAGCGTGAAGCCATGAGGTCTCCTCAACTTTGCAAAGTTTCATGTTTGGGGGGAGCCCCCCATGCATGGGGGTCACTTAGGGTATAGTAGTCCAAGTGCCCTGGAGTAGAATAGTGAAATATAAGAGCTTATGAAGATCGCGGATAATATGCTAGCGATTATGTAACTGACTAACGGACTAATAACCATGCTTAGGCCTATGTAGCCTAATTTTATGATGAAAGTTACCGCGTATCTGATTATTCCAATTATGATTATAACTATAATGTACCAGATGATATATTTTCCCCATCCAATTTTTGATATGGCATTTGTTACTTCTCTGACATGGAATGCTGCCTTGAATTGACCTTTTTTGGATGCCATATGTGCTATTGCAATATTCGCTAATAGTATGAATATAATGGTCACGATAACCCCTATTGATTGGGTGATGATCCTAATAGTGGAGTTTGGAATGTTTAGGTAAATAATAGCACCTATGATTATCCCTGGTATTATCATGTAGATTATGCTTACAAGGAGAACTTTAAGTCCGTCGATGAACATCCCACCTAATTTATCAAATTCTGGAAGCTCGTCAGATCCTGCTATCGTGGTTTTAAGGTTTCTGAAAATGTATCCAATAACAAGAAATAATGGTATTAGTGTTAGGATCAGTGAGAGCGTAGCTGAAATTAATGGGTATTTTGGCAGGACTCTGAATAAGGTTAATGATTTTAGAAGTAGAAATAACATAGCTAGTGTGATGAATTTCCTCCAACTTGATGCTGGGTATTTGATGGCGTCGACTATAATCTCATGGACATCCATAATTCACACCTCCAAACCTACAATATGTCGATTTATATATAATAGGTTAATATTTTTTTTTAAGAATTTGAGCAAAATTTTGAAAAAAATAGGATAATCTGATGTGTGTCAACACATATACCGAGTCACAATAAAATATTTATAAAGGCTTCTATCTAAGTTAATAGACCTAACCTTAAGATTTATAAGGTGGCTATATGAGAAAAGCTTGGATATTCATTGTTATAGTCATAATCTTTATTGGTTATGTGTATCTCACAACAGCAAATGGGGAATTCGAACCCCTGGGTAGGCTGGCTTTCGTCAAATTAGCCAACCCTGACATGTACCCAGGCCATCCTCATTCTAAGTTACTTGCAGAGTATGCGAAGTCCCATGGTTCTAAATGCGCCCTAGTTGTACATTATGGTGGATCTTCGAATTATCGAAGTTACATGGAAGGGGATGTTCTAATACTTCAATTAGCATATGTGGAGAAGAAACCATACAAGCCAGGCATAAATTGGAGTGAAGTATGGGAGGAAGGAATACATGGCGTGCCAGAAGATAAATGGACTTATAGGGCTGATGGGATAGAATTCCAAACTCTTGATGAAGCTTTAGCCTATATAAGGAAGCGTGCAAGTGATAATGGCCAGGAGGGTCCCATACCACTCGTATATCATGGTACTGTGAGGGAGGGTGATGTTATAATAAACCAAGGTTGTGGATTCCCATTATATTATCATATGATAAGGAGTGAATATGGGCCTCTGGTAGCATATTATTATGTTATTCAGGGTTTCTTTTATCCTTATATATATGATAGTTATCGTGATTTTGAAATTAGAAATGCTAAGGCTCTTCAATATTATTACACCCATAACATGTTAAATTATGAATAGATTTTCTTTGATTGATTTTTTTAATTCTGATAATGGTGCGTTGGTTTTTATTCCGGTGTCATTGCAGTGGCTTCTAGTTGCCTTAAACCCTTTTTCTTCTAGTGATTCTATGACTTTTTTGAGGGGTGGGGCGCTTACCTTAAGTTTGCTGCAGATTTTATGGGTGTCATAGAATGTTGGGGGCATTTCAGACTCATCTTCTAGAAATTTCAGCAATTTTAGGGCTTCTTTTTTCTTGTTTAATTTTTTTTCGGGTAGTAATCTTATCATCTCTTTGATGAAATTTTTATCTCCCAGTTTTCCAATCCAGAGCGGACCGGTGAAATTTAATCTTTCATTACATTTAGGGCACTTTTTTGGCAAGGTTGGGAGTATGCCTTCTTCTAAGTCGCGGAATAGACAATTGTGGCAATGGTAGATGAATCCAATATTTTTTTTGATGGATTCATCTGTTTTGGAGGCTCCTTTACCAATTTTTAGGTATAGGCGCATATAGTGTTGGCTGCTGTAGGCTAACTTTACTTTGATGTATTTTTTATATTTTGCAATGCTGAGGCTTGTGAAACCTGCAAGTATCCTAAGTCCGTTTTCATGGCAATATTCTGTCTTTAATGGCATGGCATTATATTTCCTTATACAAGGTTTTTTATATGTGCCGCAGAGACTGGAAGTGTCTGTTGCCGTGATACATAAAAGGGAATCTTTTTTAAGGGAATAACCGGCGGATTCTATGAAGGGTGAGGGTGTGCCGAAGGGGTCTATATCCACAACATCAAATAAGCCCCTATTTTTTCGAAGTAGGATGTTAGCATCTTCCATTCTTATATCAATATTTGTATTGTTAAGTTGACTGTTCTTTTCTATGAATTCCACTGCAACTGGGTTTATATCATTTGCAAGGACATATTCCACGCCCTCTATTTCAACCAGATATCTTATACCTCTTATACCACTACCAGCAAAAACATCAGCTACTTTTATCCCGGATCCCTTTTCTCTTTGGAATTGTTGAATTGCCAAGATTGAAAGGTCTCTGTTAAGCTCCATGGCAGGATTATAGAATACCGGGGCCTTTGATGAAACCTTATCAAAACTGGGAATTTTTATTTTGACTCTACCTTCCTTCACAGTCTTCATATTTGATGCACTCACTCTCCCTTTTTATACAAAAAAATTTTATATAGGGTATGGTTTAAGAGGTTCTGATCTAAAATATTAAAGAAGAAGGTAAAAAAATATTCTTTAGGGTGTATTATGGTTACAGGTAGGGAGATGGAAGAGTATCTGGGAGAGATAATCTGCCCAGAATGTCAAAGGTTAAATCCGAAAAATGCTAGATTTTGCATTTTTTGCGGCGGAAAACTGAAGATTTCCTGCCAAAATTGCGGTTTTGAAACACCCGTAGGTAATTTTTGCATTGTCTGTGGGAGCGAATTGGAAGCCCACCATGGTATGCCTAAATTTTTATTAAATGCCCGGAAGGGTGACAATAGCCTATGGAGGTATATTCTAACTATCATATTAACCCTTGGAGTTTCAAGCATCCTAACGGGATTAATATTAGGAATAATCCTAGGCTTCATGCTCATTTTATCCAACAGGACATTAGACATATTTAACATGTTATCTAATCCATTTTACATGCTTATAATCGTGGGTATGGTGTTCTCGACAGCCTACCTTTTCCTTTATTTCTCAGTCAGGTTCTTGCATAAAAGAAGCTTCAAATCCCTTATAAATGCTGGTAGAAAAATTGATTGGAAAAGGATAGGGAAAGGAGCAATAGCCTGGTTCATTGTAATGGCCTTCATAGACATCCTATATTTTATTATAAGCCCAGGATCCTTCAGATTCTCATTCGAACCCGGCAACTTCCTAATATTATCCATGATAGCGCTTATAGTATTCCCAATACAAGCATCCTTCGAAGAGGTCTTTTTCAGAGGATACCTATTACAGGCTATAGGTTTAATAGCTAGGAAACCCCTCCTGGTGTTGATCCTAAATTCTCTAATTTTTGCAGCGCTTCACTGGTGGAATGGGAGCAATTTTGTGATGAGCACCTCTATTGTTATAAGCGCATTTATAATAGGTTTAATGTTAGGTTTAATCACCCTTGCAGATGACGGTATAGAATTGGCCGTGGGCATCCACATCATCAATAACCTTTATGTGACCCTAATCCATAATTCTCCTGACAGTGGAATAGGCAGCCTACCATCATTGATGGTAACCCCACCAAACCCCTACCTTTCACCCATAACACTTATAGTAGCGGTTTTACTTGTAACATTCATACTCTTCAGGAATAGGAAAGATGATATCCTCAAAATATTTCAGAGAGGTTGTATAGTATGATACCAATTGCGAACCCAATAATAGAAGATGATGAAATCCAAGAAGTCATAAAAGTATTACGTTCAGGTTTTCTTGCTCAAGGACCCAAAGTAGAAGAATTTGAAAAGGCATTCGCTGACTACACCAACTGTAAATATGCTGTGGCCACAAGCTCCGGCACAACAGCATTACACGTGGCCTTATTATCTGCAGGTGTGGGTAAAGGCGATGAGGTTATAACAACACCATTTAGTTTCGCGGCCACTGCAAACGCAGCCCTTTATGTTGGAGCCAGGCCAGTTTTCGTTGACATAGACCCCCAGACTTATAATATAGACCCTGAGGGTGTAGAGGATGCTATAACCGAGGATACCAGGGCTATAATAGCTGTTCATCTGTATGGGCAGCCAGCCGAGATGGATCATATCAGGGATATAGGGGAGGATCATGGACTTGTAGTTATTGAGGATGCGGCCCAGGCGCATGGGGCTTTATATTATGGTAGGAAGGTTGGTTCATTGGCTGATCTTGCCTGTTTCAGTTTTTATCCCACGAAGAATATCACTTCTGGTGAGGGTGGTATGATAACAACAGATGATGAAGAGATGGCGAGGCTGGCCAGGATGATCAGGTCACATGGTGAAAGTAGAAGATATGAGCATGTGATCCTGGGATACAATTTTAGGATGACTGATATAGCCGCTGCTATTGGCCTAGTTCAACTTAAAAAACTTGACAGGTTCAATGAAAAAAGGATAAAAAATGCCAGGTATCTGACAGGGGAACTGGAAGCCTTTGATTATATTATGACGCCATATGTCCAGGATAATGTGAAGCATGTGTTCCATCAGTACACTGTAAGGGTTCGGGAGAGGGAAAGGTGGATAGAACATTTTACCAGGGAGGGTGTAGGGACTGGAGTATATTATCCAAGGCCGATATACAATCAACCATTATATAAGGGTCTTGGTTTAGGGGCTAGTTGTCCCGAGGCTGAAAAAGCGTCCAGGGAAGTTTTGTCGTTGCCTGTGCATCCTAGTCTCAGTGAGGATGACCTTGATAGGATAATTGATGCTGTTGAGAATTTCCCTATTTAGAGTTTACTTATTACTGATGCTATCTTTTCTTCCAAGCTTTTTTCAGCATCTCTTCTGTCATCTATTTTGATTGTGGTGTACACTCTACTACAACCTAGTCCTAGGACTGATTCATGGGCGGCTTTTATAGCATCTAAAATCTCTTCAAGGTCTTGGGCTTCTATCTGCGTTCCCATACCAGATATTTCATATTTTATCTTTTTTTTCTCTATTGCTTTTATTGCGGCGGCTATATATCCACTTAAACTTGTATCCCCTGTTCCTATGGGGATTATAGTTAATTCTGCTGTTATCAAATCCATCCCCCCATTAAAATATACTATAATATTTTAGTAGACAATATATTATAATTTATGGGAGAAGCTGAATTTAACAGGAAGTTAAGAGAAAAAATCAAGGAGTTGATAAGAGGCTATGAGCTTATAGATGAGGGTGAATTGGTGGCTGTGGCCCTCTCAGGTGGAAAGGACAGTCTACTCACACTCCACATCCTAGATGACCTTAAGGGAGAGTTTGGTTTTGATATTGTTGCTATAAGCATCAATGAGGGTATAAAAGATTATAGAGAGGAGGGCCTAGAGGCTGCGCGTTACAATGCAAAACTTTTAGGTGTGGAATTGGTTGAAAAATCCTTCATGGAAGAATTCAATTTCTCACTAGATGACATTTATAAGATATTTAAGAGTCCATGCATACCCTGCGGAGTCTTCAGAAGACACCTTTTAAACAAGACAGCCCGGCAACTGGGAGCTGATAAAATAGCTACTGGCCATAACATGGATGATGAGATCCAATCATTTATGATGAGCCTAATTAGGGGGGATATCAGGAAATTTTCCAAGTTCGGCCCGAAATTGGAGATGATCCATCCGAGGCTTATACCAAGGATAAAACCATTATGGAATACAACTGAGGATGAAACTGAAAGGTGGGCTCTCCTAAATAATATTAGGGTTCACTTGGGGGAGTGTCCATATGCTATTTTATCCCTCAGATCAAAAATTAAAAAGTTCCTTGAGAATATTGAATCTAAAAGGCCTGGAACGAAAAAGATGATCATGGAATCTTTCACTAGGACTTTTAAAATGGGACAAGGGGAAGTTGAACTTTTTGAGTGTGAGGTGTGTGGTGAGCCCGCGTCTATGAGGACTTGTAAAGCCTGTGAGCTGATATCCATGATCAGGGGTTCTCTATGATCTTTGTTATGGATCCTATGCCTTTACTTCTTCCTTCTCTGAATATTAGTTTTTGCCCTTCTTTCACGTGGTGTGGCCTGTATTTGAATCTCATCTGGACTCTTCCTTTGTCACCGGCTGACATGAACTCCTGGTCGAGTGGTTCTAGTATTGTTGTCTCTGCTATGGTTTCTATGTGTGTCACGCTTTCGTATCCTGCTTTTATTGTTGTGGGGTGTACTAGTATTGCTACTTCTGCTTCGAATTCTCTCACTGCCTTTGGGTTGTAGTCTGGGTGGGCTATTATCATGCCTCTTTCGATTTCTTGTGGTGATGCTCCTGCGATTGATATGCCGACGATGTGTCCTGGTTCTGCGCATCCTATCTGGTAATGGTGCATTTCAATGGATTTGACTTTCACTTCTTTGAATTCTCCTGTGGGTAATGGTCCGAGGAGTAATGTTTCCCCTTTTTTAACCCGGCCTTGTCTTATTGTGCCGCTGACCACGGTTCCCACGCCTTTTACTGAATAGACTTTATCTATGTACATCATGAAGGGTTTTTTGTCATCTTTTGGGTTCTCTGGGATTTTTAAATTTAGGAATAGTTCATCTAATAGTTCTAGTCCTTCTCCTGTTAGGGAGGATGTTTCTATGATTGGTACGATATGTTGGTTCATTTTCTCTGATACTAGTAGTGCGTCTGATTTGTCCTTGATTTTGAATGGTATTCTACCTACGAGTTTAAGGAGTTCTGATATTCTCTCATGTACCTTTTGGATTTCATCTTCTCCTACAAGGTCTTTTTTTGTTATGGTTACTATCACAGGTAATTCCATTGCTAGAATAATCCCTAGGTGTTCTCTTGTAATATGTGTAGGTCCCTGGTCTGCGGCTACTGTTAAAAGACCATAATCTAGTTTTTGGCCTACTATACCCCTTATTGTGGTTCTGAGCCATGGTTCGTGGCCTACTGTGTCGACGAATGATATTATCCTTTCACATTTTTCCATGAGCTCGGATTTCTCTTTTTTATCAAGGGGGTTGTCTAATCGGACTGGTTTACCGTCTATGAAGCCGTAGATTGCAAATGAGAGGTCTGCTGAGAGTCCTCTTTCTATTTCATGTTTCTGGACATCGAGGAATATGCGGGTTTTTCCGGTTCCGTCATCGAGTATGCCTGTTGTCAGACTTCCGAGTAGGGTGCTTTTTCCATGGTCAACATGGCCTGCGACTCCTATGACAAGGTGTTCTTTTTTGAATGAGTTTTTCCATCCTATGGTGACTTCGGCCACTTTACCGTCTTTTAGTGGGTATTCGTTCACTTCTTCTATGTGTGCTCCTATTTCATGGCTTAGGATTTTTAGGACGTGGATTGATTCTTGGAGTTCCTTTTTGGGGAGGCCTACTAGGCTTCCATCATCTTCAACTCCGAGTAGGTAGATTGCCTTGCCTCTTCCTCTTTCCATCCTGTATTTCATCTGGGAGATGAGTTGTCTTTTCCTGTCCTTGTTGAGATGGTATGAGCTTTTGAGGGCTTTTTTAAATTCTATGTTCCTTCTTTCACCTTTTTTGGTGAAGGATTTCAGGTCTTTGATCATTTTTGATCATTTTTTCTTTTTTTGTAGGAATCCTCCGGGTCCATATTTTTCTTCTTGCAGTTTTCTGACCATGTATGCAGCGTCTTGGAAACTTTCAACTTTTCCAAGTATCCGGCGGGTTTTCACTTTTATTGTTTTTCCACAGACGCATTTACGGGTTTTAACACCTTCACGTGCGTATAATGCCCTTCCACAGTCGCATCTGAATATTATGTACACTTAGCCAGCTCCTATTATTTTACTGATCATTGGGATTATTATCTGTGGTATTGTTAGGAAGGTTCCTATGGTGCAGCCAATATTTGCACCTGCAACAACAAGCAAGACCCTGAAAAGATTGTTCTTCCAAAGATCGTGGAAACTGTCACATCTATTCAACCTTTCAAGGTCTTTAAGGCTGACTCTTCGCAGTTTAGCCTCCATTAAACCGGCGAACCACCCGGCGGCTAGGAGTGGGTGTAACACTGTTATGGGAGCTACTAGGAATGCTATTAGGGCCGATTTAATCTTTGATCCTGCCACTAAAGATCCTATTGATGCTAGGCCCCCTGTCAGGAGTATGAATTTGAGGATATCCCCTTGTATATTAACACCTGAAAAAAACGCTAAAATAAACGGCACAACTAATAGAAGGGGTATTATGAGTAATAGTTTCTTTTTGGTGGGATTTGAAGGTTTAAAAGTTAATAATTCATCTGCTGGGGGTATCTGATCTGGGTTTTCAAGGTAATGTTTTATACCTTTTTTGTGGCCTGCCCCCACAACTGCGATCACATTATCTTCTGGGATTTCTAGTAGTCTCTTGGCCATGTATGCGTCTCTTTCATCTACTAGTACGTGGTATGCTTTGGGTGAGATGTCCTTGAAGTATTCCATTACTTCTTGTAGTGTGTCTTCACTCTTTAGGTTTTCAATATCGTCTATTTCATCTTTTTTGAAGAAGGATGCGAGGATATTAAATGAGAATTTTAATTTTTCAACTAGATTCATGGAGTCCATTATCCTTTGCATTGTTATGTTTATGTCTCTATCGATGAGGGCTATCCTTGCACCTATTTCTTCCGCGGCTTCAATGGCCGCTAACATTTCTGAACCTGGCTTCACACCTAGATCGTCACCTATCCTATTTTGCAGGTAAGTTAAGAGTCCAGTTACGAGGAAGAGGCCTATGTTCTCCCCTTTGAGAATGTCTTTAATTGAAAATTGTTCATCTTCTTGGAGGCCTAACTTTTGCTTCATGAGTTTCTGGTATCTTCCAATATCTAATTCGACAGCCACTACATCGGGTTTTTCTGTGCGTATGATCTCTTTTACTTCTTCTATGCTTTTTTTTGATACGTGTGCTGTTCCTATTATTTTTAAGTGTTCCATGAACCATCACTATTATATTATTATATTTTGTATTTTTTTATTAGTTCCCCATTATAGATAGGTACATTCTCTGAAATGTTTCTTTGGATGGAAAATTCCACATCCTCAAAAAATCCAAGTTTTTTCAATTTTAGAGCGGATTTGGAATTTAGTATGGCATCATCAACCATTTTCTTGTCATCTGCCGCCATGAGAGCGGCCTTCGCAAACTCGTCAAGTTCATAATCTCTCAGATAATATATTATTTCTCCTGCTGCTAGGAAATCTTCAATAGCGAATCTGCCATTCACACCAGCCATGATTATTTCTATTTCATGACTTGCAAGTTCAATCGCTGCGCTGGCCACTGCACTGGCGTTTATAAGGGATCCTATTAGTGCTTTCGATTTTAAATTTTTAAGTATCCTTGTACCATTACTTGTTGTTAAGATTAGGGTTTCACCAGCATAATCTTGGATTTGGATTGGTGAGTTTCCTATGAAACCATTGATGGTTTCACCGCCACGTTCACCTGCAAGCAATCCGCCGGTTTCCCTTGAAATTTTAAGGGCCTCTGATATGCTCTCGGCTGGTATTATTTTCTTGAATTTATCTAATGCGATGGTTATTGTTGTGCTGGCCCTTAAAAGGTCTACCATGATACTAAGATCTCTTGTGGTTGATCTTTGATGGGTTAACTTGATCTTCATTCCCTGGGACGCTCCCTCAAAAAGCTTTTTTTAAGAAAATATTTATGATATTATGTATAAATGGAAGGGTGGTGGGGGACTATGAGGATTGTTACCACGCCAATGTGTAAAGGTATACTTGACATTGTAGGGGTGCGAGATTATATCGTTTCAAGAAACCCAGATAGCCTAGATCCAGACCTTGCAATAACCCTCTCGGAGACTAGAACACGTTCAAGGGCTATTAGGTTAAAGTTGAACACATTCCCACAAATCAAGGATAGCTTATCTCTTGTCTTTGAAACCATTAAAAGATTATCCCCTTATAAACTAAAATATGGGTCATTTTCCGAGATAAAATTTACGGTATGTTCACCATGGTGGGATAAACCCCAGACACTCAAAGAGAAAAATAAGAACATAAAAGTAAAAGTTTATTCAAATTTCCTAAAAGATATCATCAAAGACATGGGATATACTATAAGTAAAGAAAACCCAGATTATATAGTCTACCCAGATTATATGCAAATAAAAGAGGATAAAAAGACGGTGAAAGTCCCATCACATTATAACCTGCCCTTGGATCCTGTTAAAAGGGCTCTGCTAAGATACAGGATATTGGAGAACAGACTATGTATGAAACATTAACCTATGTTGGTGGTGTGCACCGCCACGAGGAAATGGAGGAGCTCATCGAAGACCTTGGAGGTTTCGTACTCCAAGAGAACATGTTACAAATGGATCTAATATTAACATTAGCAGTTCCGATAGAAGACGTGGAGAAAGTTAAAGAAAAGGCCAAGGAACTCCTGGGAGAAGTTAAAATAGCTCCAATGGCCGGTACAGAGATTGCTGTTGTATCACCCACCCTTGCAAGACATCATCTGCCGCATGCGGCTTGTGACATTGCAGAATACCTTCGAAGGTATGGTGCAAAGGATAATATGATAGGATTAGCAAGGGGCGCTGGTAAAGGGATATCAAGGATATCAGAGGAGGAGAAACAACTTATAAATGAACATGACCTGGCGATCTTCGCCCTTGGAAGCTTCAAACATTGTATAAAAGAGAAAGTCCACTTATTTGAGGGTATAAATGTGCCAGTGGTTGTTACAGGCGCGCCCAAAATCAAAGTAGAGGAACTTCCAGGTGCAACAGCATATATCAGCGGCTTCGGGAGGATACCAAGACGCCTTAAAAGAGGCGAAAACATCAGAGCCTTGAAAAAACTGGTTAAGGTTGTTGAAGAAATCCTTGATAACAGAAGGAGAGAAATGGCCGAGGACCCGCCACTTGTCCCCCCAATAGTTGTTAAAAGCGAAATTGAACATCAAGTCCATGCCATAAGAAACGTTTATTCCCCGACACCAGTTACAAGTCAACTCGATGGTGTCAGAGTCAAACTAAACTATGAACGCTACCATAAAGACATAGAAAATGTTAAAGTATACGAGTATAAACTAAAGGATATCGCTGAAATAAAACCCTCAGTGATGTATGATTACATCCTTGTAAAACTTCTACCAGAAACTTCCCTAATCTAGTGATATAAGTGAAAAAGATCATAGGAATCCTATTCTTCATACTAATATTAACCATAGGCTATGGTCTGTTAAATTTCCATGTTCTAGCAGCGATGGGCATAAATGAGATAAAACTGGCAGCTTTAGTTTCACTGGCTTTACCAGTGGCTATTATAGGTGAACAAAGGTTCCCATCCACTTTCACAAGAATCTTATATGTTTTTTCCATGATCTGGCTTGGTCTTATCCTTTTCTTGTTCTGGACAACTTTATTCATAGATTTGCTTAAAATTTTCATCCCTATACCAGGAATAATAGAGGGGGTAGCCTATCTCATAGCTTTATCCATAGGATTTTTTTCGATCTTCAATGCTACAAGGATCAATATAAGATACCTGGAGATACCTCTTGGGGTTCGCCGTGAAATTAGATTAATACAACTTTCAGACCTTCATATAGGTTCCATGAGGGGTAAACGTTTCCTAAACCTACTAAAAGGTAAAGTGAACAGCATAGAAGCCGATGCTGTTGTGATAACAGGAGATCTTGCTGATGGAAGTTCCCCAATTGATGGATCCACCCTGGAACCCCTTAAGGAAGTGAACAAGCCAGTATTTTTTGTTTCAGGCAACCATGACACATATGCCAACAGAAAAAAAGTTTACAGATTATTAGAATCTGTGGGTGTGACAATCCTAGATAATAAGAGCATAGAATTTATGGGCATACAACTTGTAGGCATAGGCTATTATATGCAACGTGGAATCCTCAAAATACTATTAGAAGAGATCAACTTCAAAGAAGGTCTTCCAACTATTTTACTCCATCATCTCCCCAGTGAATGGGATACTGCAAAGGAATGTGGTGTTGACCTTCAATTGTCTGGGCACACACATGGCGGACAATTCTATCCCTTCAACCTTCTCGTGAAATGGATGTTCCCATATATTTCGGGTTTGTATGAAAATGGGGGTCAGTACCTTTATGTTTCAGAGGGTACTGGTACATGGGGGCCTCCAATGCGTCTTGGATCATGTAATGAGATTGTAGTGCTCAAATTAAAACCCTAAAAAATTTTTTACTATTTATAATGGGGGGTAATCTTTAAATACTAGTTTTGAATATATATTCAAAACATGCCTAGGCCAAGAAGACACAGAAGAATCCTAAGAAAACCAACAATCAAATGCTTCAAACCCGAAATGGGATCAGATGAACTAATCGAAGTAACATTAGATGAATTCGAAGCTATAAGGCTCAGAGACTACCACGGTATAAAACAGAGGAAATCAGCGGAAATAATGGGAATATCACAACCCACATTCCACCGCATAATAACATCAGCCCGTTCAAAGATAGCGAAAGCCTTGGTTGAAGGCAAAACAATAATCCTAAAAGGAGGTGATTATATAACAGACAAGAAAAGATATAAATGTCTAGATTGCCAATTCGAATGGATATCCCCCAAAAAAGAATACAAAAAATGTCCAGACTGCGGATCAGAAAACATAACCATAATAGGAGAAGACATATCCCAAAGAATTAGCATCCAGAGAGGAAGAGGTATGAGAGCCGGGCCGCCACGCGCTTGCAAATGCATCGAATGCGGATACGAAATACCAAAAACCCCCGGAGTGCCATGCAGAAGCGAAAAATGCCCAAAATGTGGCGGAATAATGTGTGCAGCTGACTAAACTAGAATATGCACACTCTTAAAGGTGGACAATTTAAATTTGATAAATATGCATTACTAAAAGGAGGAGCATTGAATCTAAATAAGACCTTTTATCATGGCCGTTACAGTTCTGATATGTTCTTCTTGAGATTTAACCTCCTCAAGGATGGATTTAAATAGCTTATCTGTTATTGGAACCGGTATGCTCCTGAATACATAAGAATCTAACATGAATTTGAAGGCTCTTTCCGCCGCCAAACCATTAAATCGGCCTTCATTGGAGTCCATGTAAAGTGGGTTGTCTTCGAGTGGAAGTTTTTTCACTTCCTCTGCTAGGGCTGTGCCTGGTATAGGCTCGGCTATACTCACAAAATAATCATCAAGCATGAGTTCATCTGCAATTTCAAGGCTGGCCTGGAAATCATCCTCTTCTTCTCCTGGGTAGCCCACTATAAAGGACCCGGCAACTTTCACTCCGTGTTTTCTCGCCATTTCCACGGCCTCGAATATGTCATCGACGCTTATACCCTTTCTCATCTTTTTCAGGATTCTGGGGCTTCCTGATTCGATTCCATAGTATATCCAGCCGTTGGTGTAACGTGCTATGGCCTCTAGTATGTTATCTGTTACGAGGTCGACTCTTATGTCTGGGATTGTTAGGTTTATTGGTTTTGTGATTTCACTAACTTTTTTTAGGAGTTCTATGAAGGCCTCTTCATCAATGTCTTTAAATTTTTTGCTGCCATAGAGGGTTCCTGTACCGCCGCTTATAGCTATCTTTTTCGCGCCTTTCTTCAGGAATTCTTTAACTTCTTTGATTATGTTTTCTGGGTTTCTGCTTCTGACTTTTCTGCCGAAGAAGCAGGGGACTTGACAGAATGTGCAGTTTCCAACGCATCCACGGTGGGTTTCGATATAGACGTTAGCCCCTCTTATGTTCTCTTTGGATATGTCGGATGGTATTAGGGGTAATGGGTGTGTGATTGAATCTTCTCGAGTAGAAGGCGTACTTACTATTTTATTGTCTTTTTTGAAGGCGATCCCTGGAATGGATGTTTTTTCCCTTTTTCCTTGGATGTATTCCATTATTTTGTCTATTTTGCCTTCTGCTTCGCCTTTCACTATAAGGTCTATGTTAAGGTGCTTGAATATTAGTTTTGGGTCTGTGGTTACCGGGCCTCCGAGGAGTTTAAAGGCTTTTATCTGGTTGATCTCTTTCTGATATTTGATTAGGTGGATTGTTGAATGTAAACTTATAAAAACAATATCTGCTTGGGGATCCTTGAAGCCTTTTTTTAGTGTTACATCATATCCTAGGTCTTTCAGGATCCCGGCAACTATCATTGAACCGTAATTGTAGAATTCTGGTGTTATTACGGTTATTTTCATCCTCGTCTTACCCCGAAGAAGTTTATGGCTTGTATGAGCTCATAGAATCCTTCCATTTCTCTTTCGATGACATCATATTTGTTTAGGGTGCCGCTCATTTCACCGTCTACTGTTAGTTTGTCGGGGCCTCTTGCTATTATTCTGTCTGTTCCGTCACGTGTTAGGATTTTTTCGGCTTCTTTGTCGTGTACGAATGCTCTTCCTGGTATTATGACGGTTTCTTTGAGTTGTGAGAGGTCTACTTTTTCCAGGTCTTTTCTTGTTATTAGGCAGGCTATGTCTTTTTCTGTTGGGTAAACGTTGACGAGATCCTTGGCTCCGAGGTTTTTTATTATTTTTTCTATGTATGGTGCTGCTATTTTTCCTGTGAGTATTGTGGCTTCTGCTTTTATCTCTGGGAGTATTTCTAGGTATTTTTTGCTGTTGTCATCTGCGAGTGCGAATGGGGTATTGTTTTCTGGGTCGCAGACTGGTGTGCCTGTTACTCTTAGGTTGAATTCTTTGTCGATTTTTTTTACGAGTTTTTCGAATTCTTTTATACTGTGTGGTTCTATTCCTTTGAGTATTGGGTCGTTGCCTAGTATGATTCCTTGGTTTTCGTAGTTGGCGAATCTCATCATTATGAGTGCTTTCGCTCCCCATTCTTCTAGTTTGGTGCATGTTTCTAGCAGTTCATTTCCATCGTTTATACCTGGGATTATGACTGCTGCTGCGTGGACTTCTATGGTTTCGCAGAATGTTTTTAGGGCTTTTATGGATGCTTCTGGTTTTTTGTCGCGCATCCATTCTCTTCTAAGTTTTGGGTTGCAGGAAAATACTGTGAATGTGACTTCTTCCACTCCATTGTTGATTAGTTTTGTGGCGATTTTTGGATCGTCTATGCCTTTCCCACTTGTATAACCTAGGTGTATGGGTATTCCGAGGTTTTTCATGCCATCGGTCAGTTCTTCGAGGTGTGGGTAGCAGCTTACATCTCCGCCACCGCTTATGTTAATTTTCAGGTTCTTGTCTTGGGGTTGTGTCATCATGAGGGTTGTTTGGACGTTGCTGAGGACGAAGAATGGTGGTAGGAATTCGTTTTTGCGTTCTGCAACTTCCATTTGGCATGTTTCGCATCCTACTCGGTTTGGTGGGCAATTTCTACAACCTAGTGGCGGGAAATCTTTAACGCCTTTAAAATAGCAGTATTTGCAGAATCCTCTGCAGTCTATTCCTGGTCTGCCGCCGACATCAGCCATGATTTGCATGATTATTATCTTATCCCTTTAGTGATAAATAATTTATTAGTGGATGGAAAAACTGTGAAAAATATTGGAAATGTTAATAATTCTATACATAGCCCTATTTTCTTATTTATAAATTTTTCGACTTGAATTAAAAAGAAACCTTAATTAAACATGTTAATTACACATATACACCGTATACTATGCAAGGTTTAGATGAACGATCTTGGACATCAGCCGATGTCCAACTTGCATAGTATGCAAAACTAATTGTTAGGAGGGAAAAAATGGCGAAGTTTGAGGATAAGGTCGACTTGTACGACGACAGAGGCAACCTCGTCGAAGAGGACGTGCCGGTAGAGGCCTTAAGTCCTCTCTGGAACCCAGCAATTCGAAGAATCGTACAAGGCATTAAAAGAACAGTAGCCGTCAACTTGGAAGGAATCGAAGGCGCGCTGAAAACAGCAAAGGTAGCAGGACCTGGATGCAGAATACCAGGAAGAGAAATGGACCTTGACATCCTAGGAAATGCTGAGGCCATAGCAGAAACCGCAAAGGAGATGATACAAGTCTCCGAAGACGACGACACAACAGTAGAACTATTACATGGTGGAAAGAGAGCACTCGTACAAGTACCAAGCGCAAGATTTGAAGCAGCCGCAGAATATTCCGTGGCTCCACTGGTAACTGCCAGCGCATTCGTACAAGCCATAATCAAAGAATTAGATGTTAGCATGTACGACGCCAACATGGTCAAAGCAGCAGTACTCGGAAGATACCCACAATCAGTCGAATACCTAGGAGGTAACATAGCCACAATGCTAGACATACCACAGAAACTCGAAGGCCCAGGATATGCCCTAAGGAACATTCTAGTCAACCACATCGTAGCAGCCACACTCAAGAACACAATGCAAGCAGCAGCACTATCATCAATCTTAGAACAGACAGCAATGTTCGAAATGGGTGACGCAGTAGGAGCATTTGAAAGAATGCACCTCCTTGGACTTGCATACCAGGGAATGAACGCAGACAACCTCGTATACGACCTAGTAAAAGAAAACGGAAAAACAGGAACAGTAGGTACCGTAATAGCCTCTGTTGTTGAAAGAGCACTCGAAGATGGTGTGATAAAAGTCGAAAAAGAATTAGATGGCTTCAAAGTATATGGAACAGATGACATACCACTATGGAACGCCTATGCTGCAGCCGGTCAAATGGCCGCTACAATGGTCAACCAAGGCGCAGCAAGGGCAGCACAAGGTGTATCATCAACACTACTATACTACAACGACCTAATCGAATTCGAAACAGGACTACCAAGCGTAGACTTCGGAAGAGTAGAAGGTACAGCAGTAGGATTCTCCTTCTTCAGCCACTCCATCTACGGTGGTGGTGGTCCAGGTATCTTCAACGGAAACCACATCGTCACAAGACACAGTAAAGGGTTCGCCATACCATGCGTCGCCGTTGCAATGGCACTAGACTCAGGAACCCAGATGTTCTCCCCAGAAGCAACATCAGGGCTAATTAAAGACGTGTTCAGCCAAGTAGACGAGTTCCGAGAACCACTCAAATTCGTAGTGGAGGCCGCAGCCGAAATAAAAGATGAAATCTAAAATGATCTCACCCAAAATTGGGGGCAAAGAAACTAATGGACATTGAAATATTCCCACACAGACTCCTCGGGGCCGACACAACAGAAAAACTCTTAAACGACCTTGAAGGAATCGAGAGCATTAAGAGGATGGTCATACAAGGCCAGAGACTCCCCCCAGCAGAGGAGGGACACCCCGACCGTCGAATAATCAAAATAAGCGGCCAGGAAGTTGAACTACAAGTGAAACCTGGTCGAGTACTCTTAGAAGTCGAGGATGAAGGCGCGATCGACGATATAAAGAAAGTTTGCGAAGAACACTTACCATTCGGATTCGAAGTCCACATAGGAAAATTCATAAGAACCCAAAAAACAGTAACCGATGAACTAAAATACGGGGAACTCCTTGATGAGATCCCAGATGAACTCGTCGGTTTAACAGACCCAAACGCCAGGTTAGCTGAAAGGGCCACAATAATAAAAAAGAAGAAAAGGGAGCAGTAGATGATCGGAAAGTGCACACATGTTGTTGACTGCCGAGAAACAATGGGCATGGGTGAAGGGGGCGGTATAGCCCAGAGAGGAACCCTAGCCCAATGTGGAAGCGAAGTCCTTGCCATTGCAATGTCCCCAGGCAGACGCCATATAACAAAGCCAGTCTGTGAGATAACATTCGCACTCCGTGAAGCTAATATAATGACAAGCACACTAGTATTAAACGCAGGGGCGGGAGTACCCCAAGATGCCCCAACAGCAGGTGCAGGAAGCTTATTCGGACTCACAGAACAAGAAATTGAACAAATGAAAAGACACAAACTCCTAGTAATACACTTAGGAGGCGTGAAACACCACATCATCTACAAGGCCAGACTAATACTAAGGAATGTAGATCGCCCCGCCATAGTAATATGCGAATATCCTGTTGACTTTGAGGATTTCGCCAGGATAGGGGTTAAAACGAGGGTTGTTATGCCAGAAGAACCCAAAACAAAGGGTACAATTGTTGATATAATCAGTGGGGTTATTAGAGGCGAAACATGCCCCCAGGAAAAGTTGGATGAGATCATTAGAAAGGTTAAGTTAGCATTAGGAGGTGCATGATATGGCACAATTTTATCCCGGCACAACCAAGATTGCCGAAAACAGAAGAAAATTCATGAACCCTGAAGCCGAATTAGAAAAATTGAGAGAAGTCTCAGATGAGGACGTGGTATGGATCCTAGGACACCGAGCACCCGGAGAAGAATACCCAAGCGTACACCCACCACTCGAAGAATTAGATGAACCAGACGACCCAATAAGGGAACTTGTAGAACCACTAGACGGTGCCAAGGCAGGTGACAGGGTCAGATACATCCAATTCACAGACTCAATGTACAACGCACCAGCCCAACCATATGTAAGATCCAGAGCATACATGTGGAGATACAGAGGGGCTGATGCAGGTACACTATCAGGACGACAAATCATTGAAACAAGAGAAAGAGACCTTGAAAAACTCTCCAAAGAACTTATCGAAACAGAATTCTTCGACCCCGCAAGAAGCGGTATAAGGGGTAAAACAGTACACGGACACTCACTAAGATTAGACGAAAACGGTATGATGTTCGACATGATACGAAGACAAGTCTACAACCCAGACACAGGCAGAGTAGAAGCCGTTAAAAATCAGATCGGAGACGAACTAGACGAACCAGTAGACCTAGGAGAACCATTAGATGAGGAAACATTAAAAGAGAAGACCACAATATACCGTGGAGACAACATAGCATACCGTGACGATGAAGCCGTAGTAGAAGTAACCCAAAGAATCCACGTCCTAAGAAGCCAAGCAGGCTTCCTACCAGAATAGGAGGGGAGGTGTAAAATATGGCTGAAGAAAAATTATTTATGAAAGCATTGAAGAGGAAGTTCGAAGAAGACCCAGAAGAGAGACAAACCAGCTTCTACAAATTTGGCGGCTGGAAACAATCAGAGAGGAAAAGAGAATTCGTAGAAGCAGGTAAAGAAATCGCCAAAAAACGTGGAATACCCGGATACAACCCAGATGTTGGTACTCCTCTAGGACAGAGGGTATTAATGCCATACCAGGTATCCACAACCGACACATTCGTAGAAGGTGACGACCTACACTTCGTAAACAACGCAGCAATGCAACAATTCTGGGACGACATCCGAAAAACAGTTATCGTAGGATTAAACCACGCTCACGCAGTTATAGAAAAGAGGCTGGGTAAAGAAGTTACACCAGAAACCATAAACCACTACCTTGAAACAGTCAACCACGCAATGCCAGGTGCAGCAGTCGTCCAGGAACACATGGTAGAAACACACCCAGCATTAACAGCTGACAGTTACGTTAAAGTCTTCACCGGTAACGACGAAATAGCAGACGAAATAGATGACGCATTCCTCATAGACATAAACAAAGAATTCCCAGAAGACCAAGCCGAAGAACTCAAAGCCGAGGTCGGAGACGGAATCTGGCAAGCAGTCAGAATACCAACAATCGTCTCCAGGACATGTGACGGTGGTACCACAAGCAGATGGTCAGCAATGCAGATCGGTATGTCAATGATCTCCGCATACAAACAATGTGCAGGTGAAGCCGCAACAGGAGACTTCGCATACGCTGCAAAACACGCAGAAGTCATCCACATGGCAACCTACCTACCAGTAAGACGTGCAAGAGGTGAAAACGAACCCGGAGGATTAGCATTCGGATTCCTCGCTGACATAGTCCAATCAATGAGAGTAAACTACGATGACCCAGTACGCGTTGCACTCGACGTAGTCGCAGCAGGTGCAATGCTATACGACCAGATCTGGCTAGGCTCATACATGTCAGGTGGTGTAGGATTCACACAATATGCTACAGCAGCATACACAGACAACATACTAGACGACTTCACCTACTATGGTAAAGAATACGTCGAAGACAAGTATGGACTTGCAGAAGCACCAAACACCATGGACACTGTATTAGATGTGGCAAGTGAAGTCACATTCTACGGCCTAGAACAGTATGAGGACTACCCATCATTACTCGAGACACAGTTCGGAGGATCACAGAGGGCAGCTGTCGCAGCAGCAGCAGCAGGCTGTTCAACAGGATTCGCAACAGGAAACTCACAGACCGCATTAAGCGGATGGTACCTATCAATGTACTTGCACAAGGAGCAGCACGCAAGACTCGGATTCTATGGATACGACCTACAAGACCAGTGTGGTGCATCTAACGTCTTCGCAATAAGAGGAGACGAAGGCCTACCATTAGAGGCAAGAGGAGCCAACTATCCAAACTACGCAATGAACGTCGGACACCAGGGTGAATACGCAGGTATAGTCCAGGCAGTGCACGTTGCACGTGGAGACGCATTCTGCTTCAACCCACTAGTCAAGATAGCATTCGCAGACCCCAACCTAGTCTTTGACTGGACCAACGTACGTGCAGAATACGCCAAAGGTGCTCTAAGAGAGTTCGAACCAGCCGGTGAAAGAGACCTCATCACACCAGCAAAATAATCAGCCAAAATAAAAGGTGTATTACACGCTGGGGGATAATTCTCTGCGTGTAATACACCTTATTTTTTTATTATTTTAACAAAAAAAGATTGGAAGGAGGAAGAAAAGTATGGATCCTGCTATGATAACAGGTTTAGGTGTTGTGGCTTTGATGAGCGCAGCTGCGACTATAGCAGGGGCTGCAGAGGACTTAGAGTCTGATGTTGGATCCCAGAGTAACCCGAACTCACAAGTCCAGTTAGCACCCCAAGTAGGACACTTACACCGTATAGTTAACAAGGCAGTGTCTGGAGAACCAGTAGCCTATGGCTTATGGTGTGGTATCGCAGGTTCACTAGCATATGTGTTCATAGGCGCCAACATACCAGTTATAATCTCAATAGCCCTAGGAGCGGTTGTGGCTGCAATGGTACATGCAATATATGCTGTAACATCCCATATGGGTAGGATTGCAAGCCAATCTCAATTTAATCAACCTTTATTCCTCGACATACTCGTCGAGCATATAGGCCCAATCGCAGGGCACGGATTTATCGTGACATTTGGTGTTGTAGGATTATCATATCTCATGACCTTACCGATAAAAGGACTTGGCCACCCATTCCCACTACCATTACTTGCAGTTTTATGGGGTATAACGATTGGGGCCATTGGTTCATCAACTGGAGACGTCCACTATGGTGCCGAGAGGGAATACCAGCACTACCCATTTGGTGGCGGTGTGCCGGTAGCAAACCATGGTGACATAACAACCAAGGCAGAGTTAGGAGCCAGAAATTCAATGGATGTAGTCAACTTCTGCGTAAAATATGGAGGACCAGTCACAGGTTTCTGTTTTGGACTCATAGTATTCTTCAGCTTCTGGAACACCATAGTCTTTGGTTTAACTGGTGGAATCATTGCCGGCCTTATAATAGTCCTCTTATTGATAATCCTCAATAATAGGATAGAAATGTTCGCGAGAAACAATTATGGACCCTACAAGGAGAAGGAGGAATAAATAATGGATCCCTTAACATTAATAGGTGCAATTACAGTTGGAGGAATACTTGTAGGTGGGGGCGTCCATTTCGTGCCTGTAGGAGGAGCCCCAGCAGCCATGGCAACAGCAACAGGGGTAGGTACAGGTACTGCGATGCTAGCAGCTGGTGCAGGCATGACAGGGCTTATAACAGCAGCAGCTATGACAGGCCAATCCCTAAGCTTGATCTTAGCTGCAGGGGCAGTTGGTGCTATGCTAATGCTAGGTATCACCATGCTTGTAGGTAACCTAGTTTATGTATTTGGTGTAGGTACAGTCCCGGTATCAGCAAAAGTCGACAGAGACCCCATAACGAGACTCGAACAGAAAGACTATGTAACCCCAGGTACCGAGGGTCATGGTCTCCCAACAGTCTGTTATGTAAGTGGTATTATAGGAGCCGCCCTCGGTGGAATAGGAGGAGGCCTAGTATACTGGGCGCTACAACAAGCACTACTCGCATCCTATGGGATGATAGGAGCTTCTACCGTCGCAGGGATATTCGCCGTGGGAATATTCTTCATAAATGCTGTGATAGCATCATACAATATTGGTGGTACAATCGAAGGATTCCATGATCCCAAATTTAAGAGGATTGGTAGAGGCATAGTAGCTTGTCTAGTCGCCTCCCTAGTAGCCGGAATATTCTCAACATTACTGATTGGAGGTGTATTCTAAATGACAGTAGCAGCCGGAGGCCCTACAGCCGCCGCCATCCCAGAGAGCAGATTAATGGTCCTTGGGATTATAGGGGGGCTTGTAGGGATATACTTGTTCATGGTTCCTGTTATTGGAACGGTGCTGGCATGTCTTGGTGCAGTTTGCGCCATAGTATGGGGTGCTGATGCCATTAGGAGAGTTGCAAGTTATGGTCTTGGTACTGGTGTACCCTCTATAGGATACATGTCAGTGGCCATTGGCATAGTGGGTCTCGTTGCTGGTCTCGCCACTCCTATGGTAATGAAGACTGTTCCTGTTGTTGCAGCACCAATCATAGGATTAATACTTGCAATGATACTTGGAGCCATTGTAGGTCTTTTAGGCCAAAAGGTCTTGAAGATGAAGATCCCCATACTTACAAAATGTACTGCTGAGATTTCAGGGGCATCTGCACTTTCTGTCTTAGGATTCATGATAGCACTCGCTGGGAATTACACTATGAAACCTGTGTTAGGTGCGGTTATAGCTACTGGATTCATCGGCTTGTTGTTCATAATGAATACTATGGCTATACAACACCCATTCAACGCATGCCTAGGACCAAATGAAAACCAGAGAAGAACACTTAAACTAGCAGCATCAACTGGTTTCCTTTCAATGGCTGTGATAGGATTACTAGGAATCACCATAAACCCACAATGGTGGCTCATATTATTAATAGGCGCGCTAGCATGGCTAATATCTTTCAGGGCGTTTGTCAGTGCAACATTTGAAGATGCAGCTTCTGTTAAATGGACTGGATTATGGCCTAAGGAGGAAGAATTTGAATAAAAGGAGGATATGAAAAATGGACATGTTACCCTTAGTTAAAGTTGTCCCTGAATTTAATTACAGCCTAGACCCTTCCACGGGTATAATAGGGGCGGCTGTCGGTAGAGAACTCCTAATACTATCCATGGACGAAATAAACCAACAGATAGCTACCTTAGAGGCCACAGCAGAAGATCTTGTGAATTCATTGGATCCGAGCACAGTAGCAGAGGGATCTTATCCTGGTAGGGAGGGCGTATACCTCACCGCAGGTAAATTAACAAATATGGTCTATGGTTTCATCCTTGGCCTGATCCTGCTGTGCGCCTGGATACTCTTATAGGAGGTGTTTTTTGTGGTTGAAAAAAAGGCTCCTGCTGAGGGTTGGCCTGTTGTGAATGGTGATTATATTGTAGGTGATCCTGAGAGTCCTGTGGCTGCAGTGACCTTGGCCAGTCACATTGAGGATGTTCCTCATGAGGCTGGTGCCGCTATCGCCGGACCTTGTAAGACAGAGAACATTGGCCTTGAGAAGGTTATCGCTAACGTGATCTCCAATCCTAATATAAGGTTCCTTGTGCTTTGTGGTTCAGAGGTGCAAGGGCATATTGTAGGTCAGAGTTTAGCTGCTCTCTATGAGAACGGTGTAGACCCAGAACAGAACAGGAAGATCATAGGGGCTGATGGTGCAATACCATACATTGAGAACATACCAGATGAAGGGATAGAAAGATTCCAGAAGCAAGTCGAGCTTGTTAACATGATAGACGTTGAAGATCCGGGACCAATACAATCAAAAGTCAAAGAATGCATAGAAAAAGATCCAGGGGCGTTCGAAGAAGAGGCGATGGTAATCGAAGTCGAAGAGGAAGGTGAAGAAGAGGTTGGTGAGGAGATCAGGCCTGTTGCAGCTGAAACAGCGCTCATAGAAGCCAGAATGAGGAACATACAAACACAAGTTAAAATGATAGGTTCCACTAATAAGATATTCACAGGGATGTACTCAGGAAAAGTCCAAGGTATAATGATAGGCTTAGCCTTCATGTTAATCCTTGGACTACTATTAATGATCTAGTGGAGGTTTATAATATGGTGATCAAATTATCAAGCAAACCAAATGTCCGAGGCATAAGAAGCGTGGCCGAGGACGTGAAGTATAGAAGCCAGTTAATCGGTAGAGATGGCCGATTATTCGCGGGTTTAATGGCCACTAGGATAAGTGGGATAGGCTACGGCCTTATCATAGCATTTATCCTGGTGGGGATACCTCTACTATTGAACATTTTTGGGGTGATCTAATTGGCAGAGGAAGAAACTATAGTACCCCGTGTAATGGTATCTGCTGAGGAATTCAACAAAGCAAATGAACGCCTAGATGATGTGGAAGAGAAGGTTGAATTCGTAGTCGGTGAATATTCCCAGAGATTAGGCCAGCAGATAGGTAGGGATGTTGGAATCCTATATGGTTTAGTTATAGGCCTTTTAATCCTTTTAGCCACAAGACTTTTATTTGTAGGATTTATAAAATCCCTATTTGGGTTATAAAAATTCTTGGAGGTTTATAACATGTTTAGGTTTGATAAAGAACAAGAGGTATTTGACATAGCCGGTGTTAAAGTTGGAGGTCAACCTGGAGAATATCCCACAGTACTTGCTGGGACAATATTCTATCCTGGACAGGACATTTATGAGGATGAGAAGAAGGATATTTTCAATAAGGATAAGGCAGAGGAACTGATAAAACTCCAAGAGGAGATGTCAGATATAACTGGCAACCCCTGTTTTGTAGGTATACAAGCTGAAGATGGCGAGGCCATGGCCAACCACATAGATTTCGTTGTTGAAGTTACAGAGGCACCATTCCTCATAGACTCAACAGCTGCTGATGCAAGACTTGCAGGTGCCACCCATGCCGATGAGATAGGGGTTGCTGACAGGGCCATTTACAATTCAATTAACATGTCTATTGAAGCTGATGAAATCGCAGGGTTAAAGGATACTGGCGTGTCCTCTGCTGTGGTTTTAGGTTTCAATGCCCAGGATCCAAGTGTTAAAGGCAGGATTGCTATATGGGAAGATGGCGGTGGCATGATCGAGAAGGGATTGATAGAGATTGCTGCAGACTGTGGTGTTGACAAGCCACTTATGGACGTTGCAGTCACACCATTAGGTGCAGGCGCTGGACATGCAGTGAGAACGGCATTTGCTGTGAAGAGCAAATGGGGTTATCCTGTTGGCAGCGCTATCCACAATGTGCCATCTGCTTGGGATTGGATGCGTACTTTCAGGAAAGAACACAGAGAGGTTTGGCCTGTTTGTGACGTTGGCTCCAACTTCATACAACAGATGACTGGTGCGGACTGGATATTTTATGGTCCAATAGAAAACGTTAGGATGGCTTTTGTTGGCTGTGCAATGACTGACATTTTCATAACTGAAGCTGCTATGGACTTGGGCACAGAGACTCAAACAGAAGACCACCCATTCTATAAGCTACTTTAAAATTTTGGTAGCTTTCCCCTTATTTTACTTTTAATATTTTTTTTGAATAAATCGTAACGTTTAAATTTGATTAGTTGTAATGGTTTTTTTGTGGTGATATCTTTTGATAGTGGAAGTTATCCTAGTTGTTGCGTTGGTCATATCATTGATTATAGTTATAAAATCTGCTAATGTCTTCGTAGATAACCTTGTCGAAATTGGGGGCGTACTCGGGATATCAGAGATTATACTTGGGGTTACGGCATCTGCAATTGGAACTTCTCTGCCAGAATTTGGTTCGGCGGTCATAGCATCCCTTTCTGAGAGCACAGCGATTGGGGTGGGTTGTGTTATAGGATCTAACATTTGGAATATCGCGGGCATACTAGGTATTTCGGCTATAGTAGCAGGGAAGATAGGCACTGAGGCAGCTGGCCTTAAAAGGGATTTCACAGTCACGCTTTTAACAGCCGTTATATTAGTATTATTCATGTTATTGGGTGATATTGGTAGGGTCGCTGCCTTTTTCATGATACTGGTATATTTGATTTATTTCTGGCGTCTTATAAAAGCCCAGAAAGATTATAACATGGAACATGAAAGGGATGGGAAAAGAAGAAAATTAAACCCTAAGATTGTCCTTTTAACAGTTCTTGGATTCGCAGGGCTTGTAGTAGGATGCAGGATCCTAGTTTATACTGCTGTCGAACTTGCGAGGATAATGGGCGTCCCTGAAATGATAATGGGCTTATTCACACTCGCCATCGGGACAAGCATACCTGAACTTGTTGTGACACTATCATCTGCAATTAAAGGACTCCATCATCTATCACTTGGAACCGTGCTCGGAAGTAACACATTTAATATCCTTATAGGTATAGGAATCCCCGCACTTATAAAAACGATCCCAGTTGATCCACTATCCTTGAGATTAGATGCTCCAGTCATGATAATTGTAACAATACTCCTTGTATTATTAATCAAACAGGGAAACATGAAACTTAAAAGGAGCGGGGGCATAATATTATTCGCAGTATACATACTATATGCATTTATCAGATTATATGGTGTTTGATATGTATAGGAAGATTCTTGTTGCTACAATGGGAGAATACATGGATGAATTAATAGAGCATACCCTCGACCTACTCCATGGTAGGGAAGCAGAAGTCATATGCTTATATGTTGTTGACACATCAGTACCATTCCTAACGCCAAGGAAAATCAAAGAAATGATGGTAAAAGAATTGCGCCAAAGAGGAAAAGAAATAATAGAAGATATGAAAAAGGGCATTGACGGCCCCCAGAACCCAAACGTAAAATTTAAGGGCGTGATAAAAGAAGGAGACCCTGCTGATGAAATCGTTAAATTTGCAGAAGAAGAAAAAGTCGATGTTATCGTGTTGGGAACCGGTAAAAGTCTCGTTGACAAACATTTACTTGGAAGCGTGTCCGAAAAAGTTGTACATTACGCTCCCTGCACTATACACCTCGTAAGAACAGTATAGGCCACCCATTTTATTATTATAGGACCCTTCAAATTGTTTTCTCCAAAAAATTTATATCTAATGCTATTAAATCCACTAAATGTTTAGATTTGGGGGTATCCAATTTGTCATTGCTGAAAAGATTATTCGGTCCTAAGCCAATAATAGCCAAAAGTAAATATAAGACCATAGAAGAAATAAAGGCATCACCATTCACAAAAAAGACCGTGGGCTCCGGCTACGCGCTAAACCCAGACGTATATTACATAGTAGCATCGGTAGAACTAGGTAACACCACCACTAAATGTATATTAACCGCAACCAACCTTAATACAAGTCGAAGCTACCTACTAGATAAAACAGTGAACATGACAAGGGACATAAGACCCCCAAAACCCGGAGAAGAAGTCTTCGGAAAAACAGTATGGGGTGTTGAACTTACAAAGGAATCAGTAGCCGAACTTGTAAAAGACACGATACTAGAATCTGCTAAAAGGGCCAGGATAAACATAGAAAAAGACCTTGATTTCGTGGTGAGATCCACTGGTGTCACAGCAGGATTCGCATCCCCAAAAGACGTTGGCCAACTCATCATAGCACTTGCAGAAGGATGCCTGAAAGCCGGCATACCCCCAAGAAAGATGGCCCCCGCTCTCTCAGTCGATAATCTACCCCAACGTTTAAGAAAATTCTCATTGCTCGACAAGGTAATATTTGATGGTGCAGTGGCAAGTGTAATACCCCCTACTGGTAGACAGGTTGTTGCCAATGAAATGGAAGGCGAACTAGTCACAGCAGGAATAAAAATAGGGGCGAAATGGACACAAGTAGATTACAGAAACCCCTGTGTCTCCCTAGATTTCGGCACAACTCTCGCAGGGCGTATAGTGAACAGCGCAGAACCTTATGCAAGAACAATAGGAAACTTCTGCGGACTTGCAGGGGCCATACCCGACGCCCTAATAAGGGGCACAGAAATGGTTGACAAGGAGGGTGGAGCAGCCATAGACCTTTATAAAAGATCAATCCTAAAAGGAGCCGACTGGAAAAAGGCGCGCGAAAATGCAGAGATGGTCCACGAAGAAGTGATAGACATAAGGAAAGTCCCAGAAGACCGCAGAAGATTCGGAACAGTCCCCGTGGATCCTGAGGCTGCCTATGATGCCGGCACAACACTTATAGGTTGTGACGCTGGGAAAAATGGTGATAAACTCGGAGAACTTGCAAATATTGGACATGAAATATACCAGGAAGATGGTATACACACACTATTCGCAACCCTAGATTATGTGAGCGCGCTCATAGCAAAAAGACTCATAGACGAAGCATTCGAAGAAGGAGTCATAGAAGACGGTTCAGTCCTGGGAGTTACCGGAAGGGCAGGTATAACAGGTGAAAAACCTAGACTAATATTAGAATATGTTAATAAGAGATTTAAGGATGTTGTGTTTGTCTCAGATGCCCTCGCATTGGGTGCTGCTGTAATGGCCCGTTGCATGAATTCTATGGGCACGCCACACACGCCAATAGGAGGCAGACAAGAAGGGCCATGTATACTCGGCATGAGAAGAAAACTACAAGCCAAGAAAGAGGAAAAATGGATCGAATAGAAGCTGTTGTAATGGCGGGTGGGAAAGGCACACGCCTCAAAAAAGAACATGAAAAACCACTCATCCTTGTAGAGGGAACCCCGCTAATCGATTATGTGCTAGGGAATCTTGAGGGCGCCCAGAACATCCAGGGTATAACAGTTGCGACAAGTCCAAACACCCCTAGAACGGAAGAACATATAAAAAATAGAGGATATGATTATATTCGCACCAGCGGCCAAGGTTACATACACGATCTAGGGGAGATATTATCCTATTTTGAAGAAAAAGGCGATTATATCCTATTTATTATAAATGCGGACTTGCCCCTTGTAGGCCCGTGCCTTATAGATGAGATAATAGAATATTATATGGACCTAGATGTGGAGGCTCTTGCGGTCTTCGTGCCACTTAAGGTTTACAAGGATCATGGTATTATACCTTCAAGTTCATGGGATGGTATGGTGCCAAGCGGGGTAAATATATTAAGGAGTAAAAATAAGATACAAAAACAAGAAATTTTGAAGATTCCAAGACTGGAACTTGCAATAAACATAAACACTCCCAGGGATCTTATATTATTCAAAAGGATGTTAGGTGATGATATTGGAAGAGAAAAGTTTGATAAAAGGAGAAGAGAAGTATTGGAGCGACATTAAAGGTTACCAGGTCGCTACAAATAATGCGAGGATACTCGGCGAACTAGAAGGACTTATAATCAACGAAAAAACTGGTAAAATAACAGATATAGTCATAAAAGTCGAAAAAGGGAGGAATGTAACAGTAAAAGGCGCGAAGAAGAAGGGCGGCCGCCTATTCGTCCCATTTGGGAAGGTGGAGAAGGTTGGGGAGTTCATAATAATAGCAGAATAACCTTCTACATTCCCTTCAAACTCATATCGAGCATCTTCTTTGTTTCCGCGGCAAGTTCAGGCGGCAAACCTTTTATGTCCATGCTAAGAAAACCCCTAACTATCATTGACGCTGCTTCATCCTCAGTTAAACCCCTAGATGTCAAGTATAATATCTCTTCTTCCGCGATTTTGCCAACAGCAGCCTCATGGGACATTTCAAGATCCGTTGCACTACCTACAAGTTCAGGGACTGCATATATCATTGAATCATCGGATAATACAAGACCATGACATTCTAGGTGCCCTTTAACCTCCGGGACTCTGCCAGCGAGATGACCCCTTGAATATATCTCTGATTTATCCTTTGAAACCGCCCTTGAAACTATCTCGGCACTAGACCCCTTACCTTCCAGGATGACCCGTGAACCCAAGTCAAGTACGGATTCTTTTCTCCCTCCAAGGATGGACTGGAAAACAACCCTAGAATTTTCACCTGTACAATAAGCTGTTGGATATGATTGTATGCTCTTAACAGGACTTGTAAGTATATAATTGTTTATATAAGTGGCGTTATCTCCTAATATTATACCAGTCCTTGGCCTTACTTCTACTTGTTCAGCCCAATTATGAACCATTGTAAAAGTGACCTTGGCACCCTCTTTTATGTAAAATTCGGATATACCAAGGTGTAATGCTGAACTCACATCTTCGCCCGTGGCGCAACCAGTTATTATATGTAGTTCAGAGTTCTCCTCAGCAATTATAATATTATGTAGTGTTTGCATAACCTTCTCATCGCCTATGAACATGCAAGCTTGGATTGGGAATATTTCCCGGGAATTTGGCTTAGACCTTATAAAGTATCCGCCCACATCTCCCTCAGCTTCCCTGAGGGCTGTGTGTGCAGTATATTTGTCTGTGTCTGGGGCTACAACCTTCCACATGTAATCTTTAAGCCAATCGTATTTTTCCAGGGCCACGTTTAAGCCCATTACCTCCACGGCTTTTGAGACGCGGCTTGTATATACTCCTGATTGGTCTACTTGTATGAATGTGCCTGCTCTTTCTTTTTCTGTTGGGTCGACACCAACTTTGAGTAGGGTTTCTCTCATCTTCTTTGGCACTTCTGTTGCCTTATTGATCCTTTCATGTTCTCCTGCTTCTTCTTTTATGAACTTTTCAAGGTCTATGTCATAACCGTATGCTGCTTTCTTCTCTTTCGCCTTTTCGGCTTTCTTTATTGCGTCTGGCAACATTTAACACACCCTTTGAATCCTTCTGTTCTTATATCATCTAATATCTCGGTGGGGTTTCCTGTGCAAGCTATCTTACCATCTAATAGGACGTGGGCTATATCAGCTTTCACGAAGTTTAATATGTATCCTAAGTGTGTGATTAGAAGCCCTGACTTTTGTCTTTGGCCTGGTTTTTTATCCTTCTCTAGGAGAGTGTTGATTTCTTCTGCGAGTAGTTCTACGTTTTCGATGTCAACTCCACTGTCTGGTTCGTCGAACATTATAAAGTCGGGTTTCTGGGCTAGTAGTTGCAGTATTTCTGATCTTTTAACTTCTCCACCAGAAAAGCCCATGTTAACATCCCTTTCAAGGAATTTTTCATCAAATTTCATTTTCTTAGCTATATCCATTATCTTGGGGTTTAATTCTTCTTCGACTGTCTGTCCGTTTTCTATCTTTAAAAGGTCGATTAGTTTAACGCCGCGTATTGGCGGGGGGTTCTGGAAGCTTACACCTATACCCATCCTAACCCTTTCTGTTGTGGGCAGGTTTGTGATGTCCTCACCCTTAAAGATTATTTCACCCCTTTTAACCTCATATTTTGGGAAGCCTAGGATTGTCATGAAAAGCGTGCTCTTACCAGATCCGTTTGGTCCTAAGAGAACGTGAGTTTCTCCCTTGTCTATGTAGAGGTCTATGTCCTCGAGAACTTCTTTCCCATCCACTTCAACTGCTAAGTCCGTGATTTCAAGAAGCATATTAAACCACCTCAACTATTTATATGATTCTCCTTCATGATATTTATATCATATTTGTGAGGATATCCTCTAGGAATTTAAGGGTCTTTTTTATCCCAGATTCTTGTCTCTTGATTATCTCAGAGGCCGGAGAAGATCTAAGATCTGCATAGACATCCGAAGAGCTCACGATTTCCCTTTTATCGCTTATAACAGCTATGCCACCCCTCCCAATACCGGCGGTTGTCCCTATACCAATATCTGCACTTGTGATCTCTTTTATGGCTTCAGCCATCTTTTTAGCCATCTTCTTATCAGCGGCTTCATCATAGACTTTTATATCATCTACCAAATCAGTGGGTGGTAATGGTTCAAATCCTAGGATCTTTTTGATTCCAAAAATTGTTGGGATGAACACCCCGGCGACAAGTGATAGCCTGTAAATCTTTGGATTGATGTTCCATTTATATGATAGTGGATAGCCTTGGGAGAATGCATGTATTTCCCTGGCTATTTTCCCATGGGTGAAACATTCTGCGGTAGCTATCCTAATCATACTCCACAACTCTGATGCAAACTTTTCAGTATATGTGAGGTGATGGTTTCCGCTATTTTATCGAGCACGTATCCTGTTATGGGTTCCCAGTCCCTTATAAGTTTCCCAGTTCCTATAAGAAGATGGTCTTTTATCCCTTCCTCTTTTAGGAATTTGACTATTGGATTATCATCGATCTTGGATATGTCTTCTGCTATTATTTTTTCTTCTCCAATCCCTGAGACCCCCATTGTACTTATGGTCGAGGCTCCTATATTCTGGGCATGTTTTATAATTGCTGCTGTGATTGGGAGTGTATTGCCACCTGCAATGGAAATGCAGATGATGTCACCATCTATTATCTGGAGATTATTTTTTGAGATATAGGCTGGGATCCCCACAACTTTCCTTGTTGAGAGTCCCTTAGCTAATCTTTCAAGGAATTTAACCTTGTATTCACCTATCTTAGCACCTTTTAACCTGAATATCAGATCTTCTGCCGTTACACGTTGCCCGTCGATGACTTTTATTTCTGCAGGCCCTCCCCTGTGGACTTCTGCCAAGTTTAAGCCGATTCTAAGACCTAATCTTCCAAGGCCGATTATTGTAACTTTACCATGGGGTGTTTTCTTTTTTTCTAGTTCTTCTATGGCATCCATTTTATTGTCTCCCATGGGGTTTTTGTGTCGATTACTTTAACTTTAACTCCTATCTTGGAGAGGAGTTCACCTAGCCGGTATAGGCCTGGGAGTTCTGTTGTGTGGTGTCCGGCATCTATTAATGTTAGGTTGAGGTTTTTTGCGAGTATGCTGCCCTTGTGGGTGAGGTCTCCTGAAAGGTAAACTTTAACCCCTTTTTTGTGGACTTTTTTTATCATGGCCGGGTTTAAACCGAAACCTGATACTATAGCTATCTTGTCGATTTTGAGGTTTCTTTTGAAATTAACTATCCTTAGGTTGTCTGTTTTGAGTTTTCTGCAGATGTCCTCGATGAGAATCTCGAGTTTAGTATTTGTTTGGCATATTCTTCCTATGCCTTTGTCTATTGTGTCTATGGTTTTTAGTCCTAGTTTGTCGGCTAGGGCGTCGCAGGCCCCGCCTTTGATGATATCCCAGTTTGAGTGTATGATGTATGTTGGTAGTGGAGGTTTTATTTGTGGGGGGTGGTGTAGTATGAGCATGTCATAGTCTTTGTAGGGTATCTGTTTTGTGTTAATGTAATCCATGAGTAGGAGGATCTTTTCTACTCTGGTATCCTTTGTTGGTGTTATTAGGCCTATTTTGTCTCCTTTAATGGCTAGGTGTGGTGGTATTCTTTTTTCTATGAGTTTTATGAATTTTGAGAGTTTCATATCTCTTTTATATGGGATTTTATCCTTCTGAGGTTTTCTTTTATTGGATGGTCGCAGTCTATTTTTTTGAGGGATGAGGCGATTAGTGCGTTTTCTTTGATGGATTTTTTAAACTTTTCGCAGTTTTTTTCTTGGAATAGGATGCGTTCATAGAATCTTAGTTGTGATGTGGCATAGAGCACACCATCCATTTTTAGGATTTGGTTGAGGCTTTTTCGAAGCACTTCTATGGTTAGGGTCATTGTACCTGATGTTTTTGCATTTAACCCGCTGGTGTATAGTATGCCGTTTATTGGGGCTTTAGCAGTTTTTATCCTTTTTTGTGTTTCATCGAATTTTTTTATTGTATGGTCGCTGGCATCTGAGCATGGGTTTTCGACTATGAAAATTTTTGTTTTTAGTTTTTTTGGTTTCATGCCTCCGATGCCTGTGGTGTCTATTACAAGATCCCATGTGTCATTGAGACTCTTAGGATTTTTGAATGTGATTTTTGGGTTGACTAGGCATTTAAGGTGTGGTTGCTTGTCGGTTACTGTGACATTGTATTTTTTGAGTTTGTTGGTTATCATGGCACCTGTGAGATAGGCGCCTATTATAAGAATATTTTCTAGTTTAATATTTTTTTCAGCCAGCCAATCTGTTATGGCAGTTGCTTTGATATTACCTATACTTTTTATTATGTCTGATATGGTATATGTGGAAAAGTAGCTTTTAACAGTGGGTGTTATGCCATTTTCTATTTTCATAATCCTATCCTTTTGAGGGCTGTTTTTAGTTCTTTTTCTACTGCTTCTTCTAGGCTTTTGCCATGGATTACATGTGGTGGTGATATGGCTGCTGAGAGTATTCTGCCTTTTCGGTCCATTATTATTAGCATTGAACCCGAGCCTGGCACTCCTAGCCGGCCTCTTGCTATTACAAGGTCGCAGTCTGTGGTATCAACTGCCATGAGGGCTTTGGTTATTGTTGGTAGTCGGGTTAGATCGGCGGCGTTGGTGTGGATTTTTAGTCCTTGGGCTTTTGGGAGGTTGAATTCTGCGAGTATTTTGTTTATGGTTTCTAGTTTTTTCCCGTCCCAGTTTGGGATGATTATATTTTTTGCTGATAGGATGTATTCTCTTATTTTTTCGACTTCTATGTTTTTATCTCCTTTTCTTTTTCCTTTTGATGATTCGTTGTATGCTTCTTTTATGATGTCTTCTAGCATTTTTTCTGTCACCATGGTATGGGTAGTGCTTGTTTTTTATATTCGGCTTTCAGTCCCATTTCTTTCATGATTTTGAGTATTTTATTTAGGTTCCCGACTTGTGGGGATCCAACTCCTTTAACCTTTAGGGGGTACTCTTCGGGTATTATGGTTGCTATGTTGTCCGCGCCGGCCATGAGGGAGTATTTCACGTTTTCGGGGCCTATGGTTGGTGCTGGTACTGTTATTCTTAGGTTTGGGTATAGGATTCTTGTTATTGCTATGGTTTTCATTTGATCTTCTAGTGGGCAGGGTGGGTGGTTTTCCATTGGGGTTCCTTTGTATGGGTTGAAGCCCATTATGGGTATCTCTGCTAGTTTATCGAATCTTTTAAGGAATTTTAGATGTTTTATTCTGTCTTTGTATGATTCTCCTATTCCTATTAGGAGTCCGGATGATAGTTCTATTTCTTCTTCGCATACTAGTTGGCATACTTTTATGCGTTGTTTTAGTGTTTCTCCTGGTTTGAGTTGGTGGAAGAGTTTTTTGTTTATTGTTTCTAGGTTGCAGCAGATGGTGTCTGTTTTATATTTTGAGAGTTTTTTTATGTTTTTTCTTTTGAGATCTGATCCCACGTTTATGAGTAATTCGAGGTTGGTGTTTTCTTTAACTATCTGGGCTGCTCTGGTGGCATGTTTGCCGTTGTGTCCATGGGCTGCTGAGCAACTTACCCTTGGGATTCCTGCTTTTTCTATTTTTTTGGCTGCTTCCAATATTTCTTCGTCTTTTCGGGAGAATCCTTTGTAGTATCCTTCGGGTGATGTTCCGGCTGCGAATCCGCAATATTTACATTTTGGTGTTATTTTACATTCATTTGTTAGGTGGATGGTTGATGTGAGTTTTATAGGTTTTTCTTTTCTCAGTTGGCATGCGATATCCATTAGTCTCTTGAAGTCTTCCATGTTTTTGATTTTGAATAATCGGAGTATTTCATCATCCTTTAGTTGCTTCATGTTTTCTGCTTTTTTTAGGATCCTGTCCATCAACTTAACACCTTTAGGTTAGAATTAGTAGATATATTATGATAGATAATAGTTTAAATATTTTTTAACCTGCTAAAAAATAATAGGGGGAAGTGTTTTATGGGCTATTTTTTCCTTTTTTCAAGGACTTGGAATGTTGCTGGGAGTATTTCTGCCAAGGCACCGAAATTCATGGAGTCTGCTGTTCCGAGTAGTGTTCCAGGGTCTAGGTGGTCTTCTAGTTTGTCTATTCCGACCTTTTCCATTAATCCGGTTAATTGTTCGAGGGCTTCGCTGGCCATCATCTGTGCGAATCCTGCTGGGGCGCCAAGATTTTTTGTGACGGCATCTCTATAGGTGAGTATACCAGCATATGTTACTGCTGTGAGGGCTGAGCACATGTCACATACTGGGCCTAGTAGTTCTGCTGGTAGTTTGTAGGCTTTACTCCTTGCTTTTTCACCCAATTCTAGGAGTTTATTTATGGCTTCTTCGGAGGCGTATCCTTCTGCTATGTAGACTTGTCCTTTCATTTCTGGCACTGCACCTGGGTGGTATGATGATATGTTGAGGGTTTCTGGTGATGTGGCGAGATCTCCATGTCTTTCTGCGAATATTTCATAGAATTTTGTTGTGGGTATTGTGCAAGCGTGGGTTACAATGGCACCTTTTTTTATGTCATCTATGAATTTTTCTATGATGTTTGGTTGGATGTCACCTTTTGGCAGCCAGGTCATAATCCAGTCGGCGTCGGCCACTGCTTCCCTGTCATCTGTTGTAACTTCTAATCCTAGGTCTTCTGGGTGCGTGAAGTGTATGGCGCCTTCTGGTGGTTTTGGAATGTCCTTGGCAACCTCATTTACTTTTTCTCTGATTTTTGGCATTATCTTCTCTGGGTCTTCTTTATGGGCTTCTATAACTTCTTCATAATCGAAGTCGTCTATCACTGCGAATTGTTTGTCAAATACTGGGTCTGAGACTATGATATCATTTATGTCTGCTAGTTCTTTTAGTTCGGCTGCCATTGTTATGGTTGAGTGTGTCATGGCTATTTCTGGTTTGCCAACTTCCTCTGCAACTTCACATGCCCTTGCGAAGTTTGTTATGCCAGTTGCGGCATGTGTCCTATAACAACCAGCACCTAATATTGCAATTTTCATCCCATCACCTCATAATACTTTTCTAATATTTAGTAGTATTATTAATTTTTTGGATACTATTAATAAAACTTTTGATAATCTTCTAACCGAAAAATTTATTCACATAATATAAAAAAATATGAAGATAATATCAACCTAATATGATATTGGAGCCTATAACCATAATAGGAATCTAATACTCCCTATACAGAGACAAGTGAGAGATGGGATTAATAATGGAAGACATCATCAAAGAAGCCATACAACACCCCAAAGCGGCATGGGAACTTGCAAAGACCAAAAAAAGCCCCTTAAGAGTAGTTGATGCAATCTCTGAACTTTCAAGGGAAGAAGCCATTAAACTAGGATGCAATTTTAAACGATTCCCAATAGGATGCGACCTAACAGAAATCCTAGTAGGTACCTGCGCCTCAGACCTTGAAAAAATAGACTTCCTAGGCAACTGCATACTATCAGACATGATAGGAGCATCCATACATGCCTGTGCATATGCATTCGCAGACATGGCAGAATCCTATGGAATGAAAGGAATCGAATTACTAGAAAAGGTCAGAGAAATCACAGAAGTACCCATAGACCTAGACCACTTCGGAAAATACGGCCCCATGAGATTCCCAAAAGAAATAACACACTGCATAGGCCAATGCTACCTAGAAGGACCCCCATTCAAAGGCTGCCCACGCAACAGAATCCACTCCAGACTCATAAATAAAGAAAAAGAGGCTCTACCAGAAAGAGACCAATGGATTAAACTCTCAACCTCCATTGCAATAAACCTAACATCCACCCAAGGCGCGGAAGCCCACGCAGCCCCAATAAAAGAAGCGAAAAAAGTTGCAAAACTCGCGAAAAAACATGGTAAAGGCATAGAAGCAATAATGTTCATCGGAGACGGATACGATGACCTCATCACAGCCTTCGAAACAGCCCTAGAAATAGGGGTGGACGTGTTCGTACTTGAAGGAGGCCCATTCAACCTAGCCAAGGACCGCTTAGATACATTTGCACGAGCAGTTGCCATGGCAAGAATCCTAGCCCCTGGTAAGATCGTGGCGACAAACGGAGCCTACGAAGACGAATGCAGAATAGGCCTCAGAGCAGGGTTAAACGCTATAATAACAGGATTCCCAAGGAACCATCACGGTTACATGTGCGGCTATTCCCCCGGAACAGCCAAGAGGGGGAACTTCGGACTTCCAAGAATAATCAAAATAATAAAAGAAGAAGTCCCAGATGGACTTACAAGAGCCCCAATACAAAAAAATGAACTTGAAGCACTTGCAATGGCCGTTAAAGCCGCCGGCGAAGACAATGTTTATCCTGCGAGTATAGGTCACACCTTTGTTGGCGACGCCCACTGGGCAAGCTTGCCACACACACCACTCTATGAAAGGGTTAAAATCCAGAAAAATGTTAATGATATAAAAAGGATGGCTTCAGAGGGCTTGTTAGGGGATAAAGTCGCGATTTTAGGTGCGAGGTTCCTTTCATGGGTTCTGAGCAAGCAACTAGAAGATTATGTGGATGAGATCATAATAAGCGACACCGACAGGTGGGTGGAGAAAGTAACCCTCGATAATCTAAAATCTCAACTAAAGGTTGATTTACAAGGAGCAAATGGTGATGATAAAATTGCATACGAGTATGCAGATACTACCATAATATCATCAACCATCCCCTCTATCGTCAATAAGATTTCCAGGAACTTTAAGGGTAGTATAAGCTTTGTTAGGGGTTATTAAAAAGATGGAAATTATTAATCCAGTATATAAATTTTTCGAAATCGATTCATAAGTAACCTTTATACCTACTCCTTTTCAACCAATATACCAAGTACAATTTGTACAATAAAAAAGAGCAAGGAGGAAACTCTATGGCTGAGGAGGATATAAAGATCGTTATGTTCTGTTGCAACTGGTGTTCCTATGGTGGAGCTGACACAGCAGGAACCGCAAGAATGCAATATCCACCAAACGTCCGCGTAATCAGGGTTATGTGCTCTGGAAGAGTCGAACCACAATTCATACTCAAAGCATTCAGAGAAGGCGCAGACGGTGTCGTGGTAGCTGGCTGTCACTTCGGGGACTGCCACTATGACGCAGGAAACTATAAGATGGCAAGAAGGATGGAATTAGTCTACAGACTAATAGAAGAACTTGGAATAGGCAAAGAGAGACTATACCATGATTACATATCAGCCTCAGAAGGTGAAAAATTCGCCGAGACAGTGAAAATGATGGTCGACAGAATAAAAGCTCTCGGACCATCACCCATAAAAGAACAACTAGCCGAAACCTAAATTGGAGGAGGGAGAATAAAATGGCTGAAAAGGCACAGATAGGGACAATGTGGCTTGGAGGATGCTCCGGATGCCACCTGTCAATAGTAGACTTCCATGAACAGATTCTAGATTTATTAGAATTGGCAGAAATTAAATTCAGCCCGGTCCTAATGGACATAAAATATGATGAAATCCCAGAAAAACTTGATGTCGTAATAATAGAAGGCGGGATAGTGAACGACGAAAACAGAGAATTCGCCGAAATACTAAGAGAAAGAGCAGACTTCGTCATATCATATGGTACATGCGCCGTCTACGGAGGCATACCAGGCCTCAGAAACCTCTGGCCAAAAGAGGAAGTCATAGAAGAAGCATACATAAACTCAGTGAGCACACCAAACCCAGACAAGGTAATACCATCAGAGGAAGTACCACACCTCGAAGAAAGAGTAAGACCACTCTCAGAGGTAATAGACGTGGACCTTGCAGTCCCAGGATGCCCACCAAGATCAGACGTGGTCGCAGAGGCCGTCATCGCATTACTAAAAGGAGAAGAAGTCGAACTACCAAACACAAACTTGTGCGAGGTATGCCCAAGAGAAAAACCACCAGAAGGACTTGCAATGGACTTCATAAAGAGACAATTCGAGGTAGGGAAACCAGAAGAAGACCTATGCCTCATACCCCAAGGCCTAGTATGCATGGGCCCAGCAACAGTCTCAGTCTGTGGTGCTCAATGTCCAAGCAACGCAGTACAATGCAGAGGATGCTACGGGCCAACAACCCGTGTAATAGACCAGGGAGCTAAAATGATAAGTGCCATAGCATCCGACTTCGGAGTTGAAAGGGATAAAAAGGTAGACCCAGAAGAAGTTGCAGAGCAATTAGATGATATAGTCGGGACATTCTATACTTACACGCTCCCAGCCGCCCTTATACCCATGAAAATCCAGAAGGAGGGGAAATAAATGGTTAAAGTTACAATGGAACCTGTAACACGTATTGAAGGTCACGCCAAGATCACCGTGCACCTCGACGAAGCAGGTAATGTTGAAGATACAAGATTACATGTCATGGAATTCCGTGGATTTGAAAAATTCTTACAAGGAAGACCTATCGAGGAAGCACCACGTATAGTGCCAAGAATCTGTGGTATATGTGACGTGCAACACCACCTCGCCAGTGCAAAGGCAGTTGACGCATGCTTCGGATTCGAACCAGAGGACATACCAGAAGCAGCATACAAGATGAGGGAGATAATGAACTGGGGCTCATACATGCACTCACACGCACTACACTTCTACTTCCTCGCAGCCCCAGACTTCATAGCAGGAAAAGACAGAGCAACAAGGAACGTCTTCCAGATAGTGAAAGATTCACCAGACCTTGCATTAAAAGCAATAGAACTCCGTAAAAACGCCCTAGACCTCGTAACAGCCACTGGCGCAAGGCCAATACACCCAACAACATCCACACCAGGGGGTATAACAACAGAACTCGACGATGAAACACAAAAAGACCTTCTAGAAAAAGCTAAAAGGAATGTTGAACTTGCAGAGGAAACAATAGAAATTGCAGTGCCCATCTTTGAGGAGAACATAGACCTTGTAAACTCATTAGGTGTTATTGAAACATACCACACCGGCTTAGTAAAGAATGGTGTGTGGGATGTCTATGATGGTATGGTAAGGATCAAAGACAAGGAGGGTAACATCTTCAGGGAATTCAAACCAGCAGATTATGCTGATACAATGGCAGAACATGTTAAACCATACTCATGGCTCAAATTCCCCTACATAAAAGACCTGGGCTATCCAGATGGTGTATATAGGGTTGCTCCACTTTCAAGGTTAAATGTTGCAGATAAAATGCCAGACGCCGCTCCAAAAGCGCAAGAATACTTCAAAGAATTCAGGGACCAGTTTGGATATGCACAACAGACACTATTATTCCACTGGGCAAGACTCATAGAATTGCTAGCATGTGCAGAATGTGCAGTCGACGCCCTAGAAGGAGACTTATCAGGAGAAAAAATACCAGGAGAACTAGAAAGACAAGAAGGTGATGGTGTAGGTATAGTGGAAGCGCCAAGGGGGACATTAACACACCACTACACATGTGACGAGAACGGACTAATAACAAGAGCCAACATTATCGTTGCCACAATACAAAACAACCCAGCCATGGAAATGGGTATACAGAAGGTTGCAGAGGATTATATAAAACCAGGCGTCGAGTTAGATGATAAAATCTTCAACCTAATGGAGATGGTTATCAGAGCCTACGACCCATGCTTATCATGTGCAACCCATACAATAGACAGCCAAATGAGGCTCGCCACCCTAGAAATCTATGACAGCGAAGGTAACCTAGTGAAAAAATTCTGAAAAAACTTCCCCTCAGGTGGTAGGGATGATAATAGTAAATAAAGAGGACTGTATACGTTGCGGGGCATGTGAAGGGACATGTCCCAGTGAGGCCATCGAAGTCACGTCAGAGGATGTGATCTACTGTGACCTTTGTGATGGCGAGCCTAAATGTGTTGAAGTATGTCCAAATGGAGCGTTAAGTGTTGGGGATATCACAATCGAAGATGATGGGGAAGTTACACAATCTAGGATAGTCTATAATCCTGAAAAATGTCAGCAGTGCGGTGATTGCGTTGAGATCTGCCCTCCACAGATACTTAAATTAGAGGAGGGTAAAGTCCAGAAGGTTCCATTAAAGGGTTTCTGTGTCATGTGCCAGAAATGTGTGGACATCTGCCCAGTAGGAGTCATTGGAATCGAGGGCGTTAAAGAACCAGAGAAGGTTGAACTAGAAATAACAGAGCCAATATTCATTATAGATTGTGTAGGTTGCGGTACATGTGTCGATGAATGTCCAGTGGAGGCCATAACACTTGATGAGATAGGGGGTACAATTGAAATAGATGAGGATCTTTGTATCAAGTGTGGTGTATGTTCCCAGACATGTCCATGGAATGCAGTTTACATATCAGGCAGAAAACCAGAAAAGAGAACTAAGGAAATCAAGAAATTCGAATTAGATGAGGAAACATGCATAGGCTGCAATACTTGTGTAGAGGCATGTCCAGGCAATTTCATAGAAGCAAAAGCATCTAGTTTATCAGTTGAGTTGCCAGAGATCTGTGCAGCTTGCGGATTATGCGAAGAATTGTGTCCAGTGGATGCCATAACATTAGATGTTGAATGGGGACCTGCTAAACCCACAACAGAGGAAGGCGTTGTATGGGATGAGGAAAAATGCAGACTAGACGGTGCCTGCGCCAAGAAATGTCCTAATGAGGCTATAAGAGTCGTTACAGAGAACGGTTTCCAAATCCCAGGGAAGATAAAGGTGGATGAGGAGCCTTCATATAACATGTGCACACGATGCGGCGCATGTACAGTGGTCTGTCCAAATGGAGCATTGATCCTTGATGAAATAGAAAAGGAGATCGATGGCGAAACTGTTAAGAGGAATAGGATAGTGTATAATCCAACTAAATGTCAGCAGTGCGGCACTTGTATAGAGGCATGCCCATATGACATGCTCAAACTCACAGAAGAGAAGGTGCCACTTAAGGGATTCTGCATACTCTGTGACCAGTGTATCGATGTCTGCCCAAACAAGGCACTATCCCTAAAATAAACTCCCCACATCCCCCTCCTTTTAAATTCTTTTTTTTAAGTTTAATATTTTTAGAATCAGATTTTTATGGGATATTCGCTTTTTATGTGTATGCCCTTGTTTTCGAATATTTCACCGTCTTTCATTATCAGTTTTCCGCGGAGTATTGTCATTACAGGTTCTCCAATGTATTCCATGCCTTCGAATGGAGTGTAATGAGCCTTACTATAAAATTCATCGGATTTTATCTTACCAGTTTTCTTAGGGTCTATTATAACGAGGTCTGCGTCCATCCCAACTTTTATCCGGCCTTTATTTTCGAGTCCGAATATCTTAGCCGGTTTTTCTGAGAGCATCTTTTTGATCTTGGACATGTTAAGGCGTTTTTTCGCATTTAATGTGAGAAGTAATTTTAAGGTTACTTCCAAGTTTGGTATGCCTGGTGAAGCGTCCCAGATGTTTCCCTTTTTTTCTTGGAGTGTGTGTGGCGCGTGGTCAGTGGCTATTATATCTATCATTTCAAGATCATTTGAGGTTAGGGCCTCTTGTGGAGATCTGAGTGGGGGGTTGGTTTTTGCAATGGCCCCTAATCTTTTCAGGTCTTCTGTTCTGAGTAGTAGGTGGTGTGGTGTTATTTCACATGTTACAGGGGCTTTGGTTGATTTTATGAGTTGGAGCGTTTTTTTTGAGCTTATATGGCATATGTGGATTGGATGTTTATAATGTTGGGAGAATGCTATTGCATTTGCCGTGGCGACTTCTTCTGCTATACTTGGCCTGGCCTGGGAGTAGATTTCTGGTTTGGTTTCGTTTTTTAGTTGTTTTTTGTAGTGTTTTATTATTTGTGGGTCTTCGCAGTGGAACGTGACCGGAATTGAGGAGTCTTTTAGGGTTTGGAATACCTTTAATATTTTGTGGTTTTTTGTTTTTTCTGTGAATATTTTGAATGATGCTGGTTTTAGTGGTATTATCTTTTCTATTTCTTTCAGGTTGTTTATGCCTGCGTGTAATCCGAAGTCTGTTATGCTTTTTTTTGATGCTTTTTTGATTTTCTTTTTGAATTCTCGGCTTGTGTTTGTTTCTGGTTTTGTGTTTGGCATGTCTAGTATTGTTGTGAAGCCGCCATGTGCTGCTGCCATGGAACCTGACTTGAAATCTTCTTTGTATTCATAGCCTGGTTCGCGGAAGTGGACATGAGCATCTATAAGCCCCGGTAATATGATTTTACCTTTTATGTTGATGGTTTTATCGGCTTTAAGGGAGGATTTGCTAATAGTGGCTATTTTACCATCCTTGATACCAATATTCATTATATCCTGGTTTATCCTGCAATTTTCAATTACTAAATCTAACATGGAAATCCAATAAAAGATATCTTTCATGAACTCTTATATTTTATCTCATGGACTATTCATTCATAGAAAAGATAATCAGAAGAGACCTTCAACTCATAAAGGATGATGCCAGACACACACCATTATATGATACTCCGATTTCTGACAGGCCACTTATAGCTGATTTTACAGAATACTCCCCACTACATAAAGGTCATAGGCATTGCATGTTCGAAGCCAAGAAACTAGTACCTGATGGCTTATTCGTGGCGGTGATCCCAGGCCCCTTGGAGCGCAGTGGAAGGGGCCTACCTTATATAATGACTAGGCAGGCGCGTGCAAGAGCTGCTATAATGGTAGGTGCTGATGTAGCTGTTGAAGGGCCGCCGATGGGTGTTATGGGCTCTGGACAATACTCTTTGTGTCTTGCAAGGATGTTCAAAGCCCTTGACGCTGATTATATCCCAAGGGGTTATAAGCCAATGAAGGGATTTCAGAAGATCCTAGATAGGATAAACCAGGGGCATAGGGTTGTTCCACGCCCCTACAGAATAGTTGATTTGGAAACTGGCGAGATACTATTAGAGGGTAAGCTTGAAGAGGATAATTATGTTATCGTGTCTCTTTCAAGGGCCCTTGGAAAGATAGGATTCAATTTTAAGGAGAAATTCATTTTTATAGAACGCTTGGAGGGTGTAAGCGGCACCTTAATCAGGAAAGCAACGTCTGAGGGCCGGCTTGATAAAGTGAAGGGCATGTTACCCCCAGAAACCCTCAAAGTTCTCAAAGATGAAATTAAAAAAGTTCGGGCGCCTTTACACGAAACCCGCCTTAAAGATAAGATAATAGAGAACGCGAATCTCTTAAGAAGTGATGAACTCCTAGATCTTAATCTTTTCAATGAAAGGACCGTAGATGCCATCCTAGAAAATAGGCCATTCAATAATATAAGGGAGATCCAAGCTTGTATACCAAGGGGTTTCAGCACACATTACAAGAATCGCATATTATCTGTGCTAGAGGCAAAAGTTCATAAGGGGTTGATTTCTAAATATATAGAAAATTATCCTTCCACAATTAGGATATTAAATTATAAGGATAAGGAAGTTTTAAAGGAATTCAAGGATAGAATACCACATAGGAGGCTAGAGATATGGCAGTGAAAAAGGGAGATTTTATAAGATTAGATTTCACAGGACGAGTCAAAGAGACCGGTGAGGTCTTTGACACAACTATAGAGGATGTTGCGAAAGAATCCGGTCTAAAAATTAAAAAAACCTTCGGTCCAGTTCCCGTGATCGTTGGGGGAGGTCATCTTATCAAAGGATTGGATGAAGCAGTCCTTGGCATGGAAGAAGGAGAAGAAAAACATGTTGAACTCGAACCAGAAGATGCATTCGGTAAAAGGGACCCTAAACTCATACAACTCATACCAATGATAGAATTTAAAAGACAGGGCATCAAACCCAGGGTGGGTATGAGCATAACTATGGAAGGTCATGAAGGCAGAATCCAAAGTATAGATGGTGGCCGCGTCCGCGTAGATTTTAACCATGAACTCGCAGGCAAAACCCTTGAATACGACCTCAAGGTTAAGGAGATAATCAAAGATGACAAAGAAAAAGTTAAAAGCATGATACAACTCTACTATCCATTAGATAAGATCAACCTTGATAAAATCCAAGTTGAAATTGAGGATGGCGCAGCCAAAATTTACATGGATGAACTAAGCCGCTTTGATAACAGGCCTTACATGGATGTCACACTTTCAAAGTTTAGGATTGCAAGGGACATCTGGGAAAACATGGATATTAAAAAAGTGGAATTTGTTGATGTATTCACGAAAAAAGAAGAAAAGGAAGATTAGGACTGTCTAGATACCAAACTTTGGAGGATATTTCATCTGGTAATCTCTTAAACTCCAATTTGCGGTTTTTTGGAGTAATGCCCTCTAATATTATTGAATTCAACCCCCCCATGGGGTTTTGTCTATAGGCGGATTTTTTTCTGCAAATTTTCATGATTTAACCAGCTCTTTTGCTGCTAAGCCCCCCCAAAAACGAGTGGGGGGGATATGGCAAGGGCCTGGGAAGGTAACCTTTATATGTCAGGGATGTGCATGTATAGCTTACAAGACTAGGAGAGCTGGTAGGGCGTGCAGAGAATATTTAGGGGCTGGTACGATCCCCGAACGCTTGTAGAGAAAGAACCATTACCCCCACGAACTTCCAAATGAAGTCCCTTGACGTAAAGTCAAGTGGAGCGGGAGAAGCCCCCACTTGAAAGGGTGGGATACTTCACTAGAAGTTATTAGTCGGTGGATTAGATCTCTGCCTAAAGTGCTGTCATGGAGAGTCAAAGGATTAATGCGCTTGATCAATTTAACATCTCATCAGGAAAATGAGGGGGATGCTTTAATAGAATGGAATATTCTAAATTTAGCCACTTGTAGCTTTTTTCCCTTATGATCCCAAGTAAAAGCTGGCAAATCATGAAATCAAAAGTGTTTTTATAATCTCTATAAGTGTATGATTACCCTTAAATTTTCGATATTTTAGGATTGTTAGAGAAAATATTATAAAAGAAGAAGATTATAAAATTTGATAGGGGGTGATTTATATTAGATCATATCTAAAGATGTTTGTTGCTGTTGCAATTATCGCAATTCTAATTACAACAAGTGGTTGTATCCAATGGCCCACACAACAGCCACAACAGAATAATACAACTCAGAATACAACTGTTACCCAAGTACAGAAGGCACCTTCTTCTCAAAGTGGAGGTTCCTCAGGTTCCTCACGTCCTTCAAGTTCTTCAGGTTCTTCAAGTTCTTCTGGCTCTTGGTATACCTGTCCTACTTGTGATGGCTGGGGAGTGGTGTATTATGGTATGGAATATGATCCAGAAACAGGCGATTGGTACGATGTATATGTAACCTGTCCTACTTGTGGTGGCTCTGGTGTAGTCTATTACTGAATTGCATTTAATGCTGGGAGTTTTCATGGCCAGGTTATTATTGGTGGGATTTCAACCTTTTTCAGCCGTTTTTTTATTATTTTTGGCCAGTTATCGGTTTCGAATCCTTTTTGGGCGAGGAATCCGAATATCCATCTTGTGAGGCCTATGCCGGTGCATCCTGTCCATATTTTTTCTCCACGGGCTTCTTTTATTGAGAAGCCTTCTATGAAGTGTGTTCCGTGTACGTTGGCTGATACGATGGCCACTCCTTTTTCTTCTTTGGGTAGTGTTATTCGCATTTCGTGTTTTGGTATGTCTGGGAATTCTATGCCTCTTTCTTCTATTTTTCGTCCTTCTAGGTAGAATGGGTCGTCTCCGATTTCGGTGTACCATTCTAGTTCGAGTTCATCGGCTAGTTTTTGTGATAATTCGACGGTTTTGTTTCTTATTTTTTCTGTTTGTTCTGGTGTTCCTATCCAGACTAGTTCTATCCGTTGGAATTCGTGGACTCTGTCTAGTCCTTTAGCGCCTCCGGCTTCCCAGCGGTAGGTCCATCCGCTGCGGTCGTAGAATTTTATTGGGAGGTCTTTTTTGTCTATTATTTCATGGGAGAGGAATTGGTAGAATGGTTCGCATTGTGCTGGTGCGAGTACATATCCGGGGTCTTTTAGGCCTTTTTTGAGTAGTTTTATGGGTATTTCTTTTTTTATGAGTAGTTCGTTTTTGAATTTTTCGAATGTTTCGGGGTCTCTTTGTGGTGCGTTGCAGTAGTACATGCCTTCTGGTAGTCCTTCTAGGTATCGCATTTTTTGCATTATGGGTAGTGGTATTAGTTTTGGGAATAGGCATTCTTGGAATTTTAATGGTTCGACGATTTTTTGGATTACGAGTTCTTCGAATGTTCTGTGGAGGTTTGTTATGGGTGGTGTGTAGAACCATTGTCCTCTTCCTGGGAATTTTTTAACCCATCCACGTTTTATGGCTTCTTCTGTGGGGTCTTTTGTGAATAGTGGTTTTTGGGGTTTGCTTTTTGCTATTATTTCTCCGGGTTTGGCTTTTGTCACTTTTGTTGTTAGGTCTTCTTTGGGTTCTGTGAGGTTTTGGATTTGTTTAACTACTCGATCTACGATGTGTTTTCTGAGTTCTTTTTCTTCTAATGGTTTGAAACGGATTTTTAGGGTGTTTTTTTCGATTTTTAGGGTGTCTATGAATGGCAGTCTTCTGATTTCATCCAGTTTTTCCTCTTGGAGGCTTGTTTTTGTTTTGAAGGTGTAGTTTTCTGCGATTATTTTGCGCACTCCTATGTGATATTTTGGTCCTAGGAGTTGGGTTAATGGCTTTTTGAGTCTTAGGAGTCCGTCGTGGGCTCTCACCCTTCTACCGGATATGATTTTTAATTTTATTTCTTTGTCTTTGATTTCCCATTGGGTTATCCTGGAGGCTTCCTTTTTATCCTTTGAGCCCCTTAATAGTAGGTCATTGTTTGCTTTTTCTATGAATTGTTTTATTTCTTTTTTTGCGGCTGATGCCTCTTTGTTTAGGATTATCCTCCCTTCGAGTTCGAATTTCATCTGATCACCATTATTTTTTCGATTATAGTCTCAGAGAGTATGAGATCGTCGATTGTGCGACGCACACTTGCTATGGATTCGCCTTTTAACCTGAATATTATGCTCTTGTCTATTATTTCACCATCTATGAAACCTTTATTGTCTGGTTCGAGAGCCTTGAATGTTACCTGTGCATCTTGATGGTCTTTGTAATCTAGTCTGATTTTTGCTTTTATTATCAAAAGTTATACTCCCCATTTTGGATACAATATTTTATATGTGAAGATTCTACTTTATAGGATTTTAGAGTATGTTTGTTGGTAAAATTTTTTTTCAAGGATGAAGTTACATAAAAGTTTATTAAGGGATGTGGAGATAGTCAAAGTTAATATGGTAAAATTTTTTTATCTTTATAAAAAAGTAGATGGAGGATTATTTTATGGTTCGTGCATATACTAGACGTGAATATATCCGGAAGATTCCCGGGGTGAAAATAGTACAATATGACATGGGTAATCTGTCAGGTAATTTTCCTTTATCTTTAAGTTTGGCTGTTAAAGCTCCTGCCCAGATCACACATAACGCCCTAGAGGCGGCGAGAATAGCCTCGAACAGGTACATGCAGAGAAAGGCTGGTAGGATGGGCTACCATTTAAAGATCAGGGTTTACCCACATCATATTATAAGGGAGAATCCGATGGCGACAGGAGCCGGAGCCGACCGTGTACAGGATGGTATGAGGAAAGCTTTCGGTAAACCAGTAAGTTCAGTTGCATTAGTCAAGAAAAACCAGCGCATCCTAACAATCGAAACCAATAAGAGGAATTTTAAGAATGCTAAGGAGGCTCTCAGAAGAGCTGCGATGAAATTCCCAGTACCCTGCAAGATAATAATCGACCGAGGAGAAGAACTTATCAAATAAACATAAATCCTTTTTTTGTGATAATATGAAGTTCGTGGCATTTTTTGATGAGCTCACCAAGGAGGACGTGCCAATAGCCGGCGGTAAAGGCGCAAACCTTGGTGAACTAACACAAGCAGGCATACCAGTACCCCCAGGTTTTGTTGTAACATCAAAGACATATGACAAATTCATGAAAGACACAGGATTATTTCCAGAAGTCATGGGAATGCTAGAAAACCTAGATGTTAACGACACAAAAGAACTGCAAAAAGTCTCCAAAAAAATAAAAAATATCATCATATCTACCGAGGTGCCAGAAGACATACAAACAATCATAATAGAATCATATAATGCACTATGCCAGCGCATAGGAAAAGAAGACGTTTATGTTGCCGTGCGTTCATCCGCAACCGCAGAAGACCTGCCCGAAGCATCTTTCGCCGGCCAACAAGAAACCTTCCTCAACATAAAAGGGTCTGAGAACGTTCTAAAGTATGTTCAGGAATGTTGGGCTTCCCTATTCGAGGCCAGAGCGATATTCTACAGGGAACAGAACAACTTCGACCATGCTAAAGTTTCAATAGCAGTAGTAGTCCAGGAGATGGTGGACGCAGAAAAAGCCGGTGTAATGTTCACAGCCCACCCCTCAACAGGCGAAGACATCCTCTTAATAGAGGCTTCATGGGGACTGGGGGAGGCGGTAGTTTCGGGTGCGGTCACACCAGACACCTACTCAGTCGACAAAACCACTGGAAAACTCCTAGATTTCAAAGTCGGTGAAAAGAATGTCATGTTCAAAAGAGAAAATGGCGAGACAGTGAAGATCCAAGTACCAGAGGACATGAGAGAAAAAAGAGTTCTATCAGATGAAGAAATAGCAAAACTCGCAGAACTCGGACGTAAAATCCATGAACATTATAAATTCCCACAGGATACAGAATGGGCCATAGAAGAAGGAAAAGTATACATGTTACAATCAAGGCCAGTCACAACCCTAACAGAAATAAAAGTCCCAAAAGAGGAAATAAAAGAGGAGAAGAAGATCATATTAAGGGGTTTGGGTGCTAGTCCAGGTCTTGCCTCAGGTAAAGTTAAAATAATACGTGACATAGATGAACTTGACAAGATACAAACAGGGGACATACTAGTAACCGTGATGACAACACCAGACATGGTACCAGCCATGAAAAGAGCCAGCGGCATCCTAACAGATGAGGGGGGTGTCACATGCCACGCCTCAATCGTATCAAGAGAACTAGGCATACCTTGTATAGTAGGAACCGGTAATGCTACAAGGAAACTTGAAGACAACCAGATTATAACCATGGACGGTACAAAGGGCCTAGTATATGAAGGGGAATTCGCAGCACCAAAAGAGGAAAAGGAAAAGGTGGAAGTAACAGCAGAAGCCCCAATACTCACCGTTACAGAGGTTAAAGTTAACGTTAGCATGCCAGAAGCCGCCAGGAAAGCCGCTGCCACCGGAGCTGATGGAGTGGGGCTTCTAAGAACAGAACACATGATGTTAACACCAGGAGTCCACCCCAAAAAGTTCATAAAAGACGGGAAAGAAGAAGAGCTGATTAAAATATTAGTAGAAAATATCATGAAGGTTGCGGATGCATTCTACCCCAAACCAGTATGGTACAGGACACTAGACGCCCCAACAGACGAATTCAAGACACTAGAAGGCGGAGAAGACGAACCATATGAACACAATCCAATGCTAGGCTGGAGAGGTATCAGAAGAGAACTAGACGAACCAGAAATTTTAAAAGCAGAATTCAAAGCCATCAAAAAATTGCACGAAAAAGGATACACCAACATTGGCATAATGATACCACTAGTACAACACCCAGACGAATTAAGAAAAGCCAAAGAAATCGCGGAAGAAGCCGGCCTCAAACCACAACGTGACGTTGAATTCGGTATAATGGTTGAAACACCAGCCGCCGCACTAATAATTGAAGACTTTATAAAAGTTGGAATAGACTTCGTAAGTTTCGGCACAAACGACCTCACACAATACACCCTCGCAATTGACAGAAACAATGAACTAGTTGCTGACCTCTACACAGAAGGACACCCCGCAGTCATAAAACTTATAGAAAGGGTTATAAGGAAATGTAACGAGGCAGGTGTTAAAACAAGCATATGTGGCCAGGCAGGAAGCATACCATGGATAGTTGAAAGACTAGTAGAACTTGGAATAGACAGCGTATCAGCCAATACAGATGCTGTCAAGGAAGTCCGCAAGACAGTCGCAAGGGTAGAGCAAAAAATCTTGTTAAAAGCGGCCAGAAAATTATTAGACGAAAAATAGTCTCCCCTACTTTTTTCTTAGGTTATTAAAATGAACTTTAAAGGCCTCCCCAAAGCTAAAGTGCTAGATCTTGTCAGGAAATTTAGAGAGGAAGATTTAACTTATACTTCTGGTCGGATTCTCAGTTCAATGTGTACTAGCCCACATCCAATTGCAAAGGAAGTATACTGCGAATTCCTAGAATCCAACCTCGGAGATCCTGGACTTTTCAAGGGTACAAGGGCCCTTGAAAAAGAAGTAATAAGAATGCTAGGAGAACTTCTCGGAAACCCAAATGTAAAAGGGCATGTGGTAACTGGGGGTACAGAGGCTAATCTTATGGGGATGCGCGCAGCCCGTAATATGAAAAATGTTAAAAGACCAGGGATTATAGTCCCGAAATCGGCTCATTTCTCCTTTAAAAAGGCTGCTGAGATTCTAGGTTTAGAATTGAAAGAGGCTGTTTTGGATGGAAATTATAGGGTGGATGTTGATTCTGTAGGGGAGCTTATTTCATCTGGTACTGTTGCTGTTGTGGGTATTGCTGGGACAACTGAACTTGGTGTTGTCGACCCCATACCAGAACTTTCAAGATTGTGCAGAGAAGAGGGCATACATTTACATGTTGACGCGGCCTTGGGAGGGTTTATAATACCATTTTTGAAGGAAGCCGGTTATGATATTCCTGATTTCGATTTTAGATTGGAAGGTGTTAGTTCAGTTACTGTGGATCCTCATAAGATGGGCTTGGCTCCTATACCAAGTGGTTGCATACTTTTCAGGGGGAGGGATTATCTTGATTCTATGAGTGTTGAAACACCATATCTTACAGAGAAACAACAATCGACTATAGTGGGCACGCGTAGCGGGGCTTCTGCAGCCGCGACATGGGCTATAATGAAGTATATGGGACGTGAAGGATACATGAGGACGGTTGAAGATTCTATGAGGGTGACGAGGTTTTTGGCTCGTGAACTTGAAAGGTGTGGGTTTGAGCTTGTAGTAGAACCCCAATTGAATATTGTGGCTTTTAATTCGCCTGACATGTCCCCTGAGGCTCTTGCACGTGAACTAGAGTTGAAGGGTTGGTCTGTTTCTATTTCGTCATATCCGCGGGCTGTGAGGATCGTTTTAATGCCACATATTAAAATGGAACACATAGAAGCTTTCCTTGATGACCTTTCAGGTATATGATTATGAAGAGGATAAGAATACCATCCGCGCCTTCTAAGATAAAATCTTTGAAGGTTGGTGACAGGATATTGTTAGATGGTAGGGTTTATACTGGGAGGGATGCGATTCTCCCAAGGCTTGTGGAAGCAATAAAATCTGGCATGCCACCAGTAAATTTGGATGGCGCGGCTATAATGCACACAGCTGTAAGTGGTGCTGGTATAGCGCCGACAAGCAGCAACAAGGAGGAAATTGAGGAGAGCATACCATTTTTGGCGTCTGCTGGTGTTCTTATACATATTGGTAAGGGGGCGCTCAGGAAAGAGACTATAGATGCATTAGATGAGGCCGGGGCGATATTTGTTGTCACGCCTCCATTAGCAGCGCTTCTTACAAGCAGGGTGAAATCTGTGAGACTTATCGCATATGAAGAGGAGGGTGTAGAGGCGCTCTATGAATTGATTGTTGATGGGCTCCCAGGTATAGTTGGGGTATCTCATGGAAAATCCGTATACAATTTATAGTTTTGATGGTTTTCCGAATGCAAGGTCTCCTGCATCGCCCAGGCCAGGTACGATGTAACCTGATTTGTTTATTTTTTCTTCGATTGAGCATGTGTAAACTTCTATATCAAATTTTTCCAATTTTTTAAGGCCTTTTTTTGCGGATATTATGTTGAATATTACAAGTCTTCTGATTTTGAGGTTTTCTAGTTTTTCTAGTATTTTTTGCATGGTGTGTCCTGTTGCGAGCATTGGATCTGCTATTATCACGATTTTGTCATGGACTGGTGGTAGTTTAAAGTAGTCGATGGAAACTTTAAATGGTGGTTTGTCTTCTCTCCATGCCCCGATGATACCATGTTGGGCTTCTGGGAAAACCTTCATTATACCCTGGGTGAATGGTAGCGAGGCTCTTAGCACGCTTATAACTATTATATCATCTTTTTCAGATACTTTTATGGTCTCCGCGATTCCGAGTGGTGTTTGGACTTCTACCTTTTCATGTTTTAGGGTGTCAGCGAACTCGTATGCCATATAACGTCCGATTTCCTTCAGACCATGCCTGAAGTGGGCCGGGTCAATCCCTTTACGGCGTATTTTCCCAAGTTTTTCTTGGATTATAATGTTATCAATTATTTTTATCATTCTGCATCCCTTATTTCTTTGATTTTTTTACTATTCTTTGAGGGTATTATTCTTATTTTAGCGTTTTCAAATCTTTTTTCTAGTTCTTTTCCGTTGAAGAACATGTGGAGGAATACTGCTAGTGCAGAGACTTCTGAATGGGGTTGGTTTGTGACTGCCACGTTGAAATCAGCTACTTTGAAGATTTCACCAGGCACTCTCGGGCCTCCTACGATTATTAGCTTGTCATTTTCACTTTTCCTGATATCTTCTATGATCTTTTGTATTGGTATTCCGTACATTGTAAGGTGTATTATTTCACCTTCCCATTTTTTCATGATTTTTTTCCAATTTTTTTGATAGGATGTTTTGAATGGTCCGCCCCATCTCTTTGTAACATCATTAACATTCTCTATAATCTTATTGTCTTTTTCTCCGCTTATTATAACCTCTGAGGCGCCGAATGCCCTGGCAGTTAGGCATACGTGTGTTGTTATCCTGGCATCCCGGGTTTTGCGGTGGCCTAATCTTAAAACTTTTAGCATATGTTCACCCAGTTAATTGCTATTGTTATGCTGAGTAATGTTGTCATCCTATTGAATTCGTTGGATGCTCCGAGAACATCCCCGGTTGTGTATTTGAAATTTTTCCTTGCAACTGCTCCTATGAATAGGCCGCCGATTATGCTTGCTAGTATTCCTATGAGGCCCTGGTATTTGAGTAGTGAAAATCCTATGATAGATGATAGGAGGGATGAGAGGATGAACTTTTTTTTGTCCATTTCTTTTATGAAGTGGCGTCCTATCCCTTTTTCTTGCGGTTTTGATATGATACATGAGCTTACGAGTCCCATTTTCGCGCCGATTTCAGATATTATGATTATTGTGGGGAGTTTGGCTATTGGTATTGAATAGATGCATGTGAATGTTGTGAGGGCTATGATGAGGAATAGGCCGAGTCCACCGGTTCCTATGCGGTTATCTTTCATTATTTTTAGTTTGTCTTCTGGGGTTCCATGGGCCATTAGGGCGTCTCCCATGTCTATGAGTCCGTCGAGATGGTGGAAACCGGTAAACCAGATTAGGAATCCGTAGATTAGACTTGCTATTATAATGGGTGGTGTTTTTATGAGTTGGAGTATGATTGTGATGATGCCGCCGATGGTGCCGATGATTGCTCCTATGATTGGGAAGAGCCAGGTGTATTTTGCGATTTTGGGTATGTTGTAGTGGATGTTTAGGGGTAGTATTGTTAGGAATGATATGAGGCCTATTATTTCGCGTAGCATGTTTTTTTCACTCTTCGAAGATTTTTGACATGGAGCCTGCGATTAGACCGGCGATGACGTCATCTGTCATGGGGCCTAGTCTGTTTATTATGCCTGGTTTTTCTTCATCGTAGCGTTTGAAGTTGAATATTGCTTTTGTGCCGGCGATTTGGTTGGCGACTGCCATTCCTAGTATTTCGTCGCTGTAGAGGTGGGCTGGGTCATCGTCTATGTTCACGTTTTTTATCCTGTGATATTGGAAGTCTTCTTCGGCTCTTATGGCGGCTATTATGAGTGCTATGATATTTATGTCGGATAGTGATTTGATTAGTTGTTTTTTGAGCTTTTTTCTAAGTTTATCGTCTATTTCAACTCCTACGCATAGTTTGATACCGGCTTCTGCAAGTTCTTCTAGTTTTATGCCTTTTTCTTTTAGTTGGTCTAGGATACTTATATTATTGTTTTGGAGTGTTTCGGTTAGAGATTTTTTTATGTGTTTTTTTATTTTTTGTTTTTTGAGGTTTCTTTTTTGGCCTTTTCTACTTATTATGAGGATGTTGTTGGATTTGTAGATTCTGGTTAGGGGTCCTAGTATTTCGTCTTTGGTTTCTATTATTAATTTGAAGTATGATAGGAGTTTTTCTGGGATGATGTTATCGTCTATGAATATTATAAGGTCTAGTAGTGAGTCTCCAACTCCTATGCCACAGGTTATATTCTCATAATCTTTTATTATGAGCTGTTTGAAGTTACTAACAGATACTATACCCTCCCTTCTTCCATCTTCTCTTGAATACACCACCTTATTTGCCTCGTCTAGGACATTCCCCGCACTGCAAACTCCTAGTATCCTCAGACCGTGATTGTTTTCTATGGTTAACCTGTTTTCATCGTATTTTATGATAGTTTCACCCTTTTTCATTTGGGATCACCAAAGTTTATTTAGTTATCTCTACATATCTAAACTTCGGTGATACTATGAAGGTGCATCTTAGGGTGTTTATTGAAGTTGAAAATCTTGGCAAGGCCATAAATATACTTGCAGAGGAGGGTGTCACAGGATTTTATATAGTGGAATATAAAGGCATATCACCTAGTGAATGGAGCGGATTCATTGTGAGAGAGGATCCGGAATCTGCCATAACCCTTATAAGAAACCATGCAATGGATGCTATACTCCTCTGTTCAGTTGTTGATGAGGAACAAGTAGAATCCATAATAGAAAGATTCAAAGATGAACTTTCAGATAAACGTTACACACTCCTAGAAGTCCCTGTGAAGCGCATAATCGTGAATTCACCAGAATAACATGGCTGATTCTCCATGGTAGTGGTTATAGACCCGCAATTAGCCGGCGTCGCGGGTAACATGATCATAGGGGCTCTAATAGACCTTGGAGCCCATCCAGACAAAATCATCGAGGTGATGGAGGCCGCAGCATCCCATCTCGGAGGTGCTAAGGTCAAAGTATCAGATGTTAAAAGAGCCGGTATAAGAGCCACATATGTTAAAGTAGAAAAAGCCTCTAAAACCCATCTCCCATACCCTGAATTCCTAGAAAAAATTGAAAGTATTGAACATCCACTCATAGACGATAAAATAATCTCATTTTCAAGAGCAGTATTCCACACCATAGCACAAGCAGAAGCAAAAGTCCATGGAGAAACACTCAACAACATACACTTCCATGAAGTAGGAGCAGCAGACGCCGTTGCAGATGTCTTCGGAGCAGCATCCGGATACTTCAGCCTTGGAATGGACAAAGATAAAGTCTACTCACTCCCAATAGCCATCGGCGGCGGTTCAACCACATCAGAACATGGGAAAATCCCAATCCCGGCTCCAGCAACCCTAGAAATCCTAAGAGGAACCCCAATACATGGAGGGCCTGCTAAAATGGAGCTTACAACACCCACAGGAGCGGCGCTACTCGTCAACATGACAGATGAATTCAAAACATACTACCCCACCATAGAGGTCGAAGAGATCGGCTATGGCGCGGGTAAAATGGACCCAGACTTCCCAAACATCCTAAGAATCATAAAAGGACGCAAAAGCCTAAAAGAGGACAATATAATATTATTCGAAACAAACCTAGACCATCTCACAGGCGAAATACTAGGAAACCTCTTCGACAGCCTCATAGAAGAAGGAGCGCTTGATGTGACAATAACACCCACCATAATGAAAAAAAACAGACCAGGCCACCTCCTAAAAGTCATAACAAAACCAGAAAACCAGGATACTATACTAAGGAAAATATTCAAAGAAACAGGAACCCTAGGCATAAGAATATTCCCACAAATACACAGAACAATCCTCAAAAGAAAGAAAATACCCTTTAAACTTAACATCAAAGGAGAAAGAACAGCTAAATTCAAAGTAGCCTTCCTAGACTCTAAGATAGTGGCTGCGCGGATAGAATACGAAGACGCGAAAAAAATAGCATCACAAACCGGAATACCACTTCGCAAAGTTATGGAAATGGCCGAGAAACAATTTAAAACAAAAATGGAGAAAAAAACCGGGGGAATCCATTGAAAGCCATCAGCATACTCTCAGGCGGCCTTGATTCCACCATAGCCACGATAAAACTCGCAGAAAAGTATGATATACACAGCATAACATTTGATTACGGGCAAAAAAGTGCAAAGATGGAAATAGAAGCCGCCAAGACTATAAGCAGATCATATGGATTCAAAGATTATATTGTTAAACTTCCATGGCTTGGAAAACTTGGAGGTTCAGCCCTCACAACAGAAGCCAAAATACCCAAACCCAGCATGGAAGAACTAGACACTAGTGTTGCTATGGAAACCGCGAGGAAGGTTTGGGTTCCAGCCCGCAATCTCGTGTTCACTTCTATTGGAGCAGCATATGCAGATGCACTAGATGCAAGGGCCATCATAGTAGGCTGGGATAAGGAGGAAGCCGCGACATTCCTTGATAATTCCAAGAAATTCCTTGAAGCATTCAATAAGACCCTAGAGATGGGTACGCTGGTTGATGTTAAGGTGAAAGCACCTTTTATAGATTATACAAAAAAAGAGATAATAATAGAAGGTTATAGACTTGGGGTTCCCTTTGAAGCCACATATTCTTGTTATGAGGGCGGGAAACTGCATTGTGGCGTCTGCGAATCTTGTATGAGGAGGAAAAGGGCCTTTAAACTTGCGGGTATAAAAGATCCCACAATCTATAAGATTTGATCTTATTTTATTATCATGAGGACGTCTCCGGCTTCTACTTTTTCCCCTTCCTCGATGTATATTTTCTCCACGACCCCAGAATGTGGTGCTTGTATATCATTTTCCATTTTCATGGCTTCTATCACAGCCACAACATCCCCTTCTTCTACAATGTCACCCTCTTTAACCTTTAGTTTCACGACCATTCCCTGCATTGTGGATTCCACAGCACCTTCAACTGGCTCTTCTGGCTTTTTAACCTTTTCTTCAATAGATACGTAACCTGTGGGTATCACTTTAACTTCGAATTCATCCCCATCAACTTCCACAAGGTACTCTGTTGGAATAGCTTCTGCCGGCGCTGCAGCTTCTTTCGGCGGTTCTAATGGTTCCTCTTCGATTTCTCCCCTGAGGAACTTTGGGGCTACGGTGGGATAAAGTGCGAATGTTAAAATATCCTCTTCTTTATAGATTATTCCAAGTTTTTCACCCTCTCTCTTATATTTTTCAAATTGTGGTTCTAGTATGTCCGCGGGTCTGCAGTCTATGGGCTCCTCATCCCCTATTACCTTAGCAGCTACCTTTGGGTTTAAGGGTGCTGGTGGTCTTCCATAGAGGCCCCTGAAATAATCTTTAACCTCGTTTGACACCATCTTGTATCTTTCACCTGCGAGCACGTTCATCACGGCTTGTATGCCGACGATTTGACTTGTTGGGGTTACCAGGGGAGGGTATCCCATGTCTTTTCTGACCTTTGGCATTTCCTTTAAAACATCATCATAGCGGTCTAGGGCGTCTTGTTCTTTAAGTTGGGCTACCAGGTTTGATAGCATGCCACCTGGTATCTGGTAGATGAGAACATCTGTATCTATACGTTCTGCTATGGGATCCAAAATCGACTTGTATTTTTCCCGGATTTCTTCAAAATATTTCTTTATCTTAGTTAATCTTTTAAGCTTAAGGCCGGTGTCATATGGTGTGCCCTTGAGGGCGGCTACCACACTCTCAGTTGGGGGTTGTGAAGCACCCCATGAAAGGGGAGATATGGCAGTGTCTAATATATCCACACCGGCTTCGCAAGCGGCATAGTATCCCATGGGGGTCATGCCACTCGTACAATGACAATGAAGATTCACAAGCAAATCTGTCTCCTCTTTAAGGGCCTTCACGAGTTCATACGCGTCATGTGGTGATATGAGACCGGCCATGTCTTTTATAGCTACTGAATCGCATTCCAGAGCCTCTAGTTCCTTGGCAAATTCCACATACTTTTCAAGTGTATGGTATGGGCTTATTGTATAACAGATTGTGCCCTGGACATGGGTTCCCTGATCCTTAGCTACTTTAATAGCATATTCCATGTTTCTGATATCATTCAGGGCGTCGAATATCCTGAAGATGTCAACACCGTTCTCATAGGCCTTCTCAACAAACTTTTTAACTATATCATCGGGATAGTGTTTATATCCTACAAGGTTCTGACCCCTTAAAAGCATCTGTATTGGGGTTTTTTTGACCTTTTCATCTAATTTTCTTAGGCGTTCCCATGGGTCTTCATTAAGGTATCTTATACAAGTATCGAAGGTTGCACCACCCCATGCTTCTAATGAAAAAAAGCCCACTTTATCCATTTCCTCGGCTATGGGTAACATGTCCCGTGTACGCATACGGGTTGCAAGGAGTGATTGATGCGCATCTCTGAATGCTGTTTCAACGATTTTTATCCTTTTCATGCTGACCCTCACGGCGATTGATCATCTTTATATACATAGGGATGAACTGACTTAAATACTTCAACAACAAGGAAATGAGACTCGTCATAATATCAGAACATTATATTATTACCAATCATAGGGTGCATCCACAATATATGCATTGTAAAAATTTAATTAAATCGACGGGAACCACTACAGTACGTGTGGGGAGCCGAAAAGCCTATAAGATTATAAAATGATAGTAACTGGCAGAGGATAAGAATGTGACAGCTTTAATAGCCTGACTGAGATGAAACTTTCACTGGTAATAGCCGGCCTCATCATTGAAGCGGGGAAGCCCCTTTGCAATATTGAGAGTAATTCACATCGTAAACTTTAAATATTCTTGTTCCATACTGAATATAAGGCTAAACTGAAAGGGGTTAAAAGTTGTTTTTTTTGTTGATTTCACTCTTGTACTTCCTCTGCACCAATTAGAGGTGCAATAAACCTAATTTGGTGCAGGACATTAAATTGCGGTTTGAAATTCACAGAGAAGCCGCCACACCCCCAATCTGGAATGTTAGCCTGAAAAAATGAAGGGGGAAAATCACACCCCCCAGATGAATAGAAGGCCACCCAACCGTAACAAACCCTTTACAAGGGTTTGTCCCGAAAAATCACATTGGGTGGTTTACCATAAAGTAAAATCTAAAGGATAATCAAAAAAAGGAAGAGAGGAGAATCAAAGATGGCGAAGATAATTATAGACTATGATAAATGTGATGCATGTGGAGAATGTGCCGATTTATGCCCGATGGAAATACTTATAATAGTTAACGACAGATTAGAGGTTCAGAACCCAGAAGACTGTAACGAATGTGAGGTGTGCATGGATGTATGCCCAAACGAGGCCATTAAAATAAAACCAGAGTGAACTACTCCAACCTAGCCGGTGGAGCTTCTCCCCCCCCACTTGACTTTACATCAAAGGACTTCATTTTAGGGGGGGTTCTGGGGGGGTACAGCCCCCACCCGCACCCTCTTATTAAAGTCTGGGCTAGTTTTTCTCACTACAGTTAGCTGAAATCCCTTAGGGTGGAACATCCCTAAGGTTTTTCTGGCATTTGAAGTATCTGAAATTTAACTATTCCACACACCCCCACATTGTATAACCTCCCTTTAAGGTGTGGGGGGGTCTTAAAAGCATCAGAAAGACAAAAAACCCCCCATTGAGAGTTAAATTTTTTTTATGATTTGAGGTCATAGCCCCCCCATTTGACGAATTCTTTCCCGAGGTGCTTGAAGGTTAAATTTTTTATTCTTTAAAGGACTTATAAAATGTGGGGGTTGATTTGATGGAATTTGGGATGATTGAAAGACCTAACATTGGAAGGTTTGTTGATGTTGAATTCTTCCGCATAATCCGCTTCCTACCAGTTGAGATGCTGGGTGAACGAGTTGACGGCCTAATATACAATGGAGCTAAGGATGAGGCTGCGAATATAAAAATAGATTCACTAGATGAAATAGTCACATTTTTCATGGAAAAAAGGATAGGTAAAGTAACAATCTTGGGCAGAGATCCTGTGAAGGTTAAAGTGGATGAATGCGCCACATGTTCCGGGCTCCCAGAGGTTGGAAGGCCACTCTGCCATTTTGAAGGCGGTTTACTAGCAGGTTTGCTCGGATCAACCCTGGGAGAGTCTATAGATTTAAAAGAAGTGAAATGTTGGGGTCTTGGAGACAAAACTTGCCTATTCGAGGAGATATGATCATCTTTCAATTTCTCCTCTGATGAACTTATCAACTAGCTTGGCTGCTTCCTCATCAGGATATTGTATTGGTGGGTGTTTCATCATATAAGCTGATATAGATGTTAAGGGACCTGCAATCCCTCTTTGGAGGGCTAACTTACAACATCTTATAGCATCTATCACGCAACCGGCAGAGTTGGGTGAATCTTCAACACTGAGTCGGAGTTCAAGGTTCATTGGAACATCACCAAAGATTCTGCCTTCCATGCGCAGATAACATACCTTGTTGTCTTTCTGCCATGGTACATAGTCACTTGGTCCTATATGTATGTTTTCTGGGTCTAGTCTTTCATCGCCTAGGATGGATTGCACGGCCTCTGTCTTTGATTTTTTCTTTGAATCGAGTCGGCTACGATTTAGCATGTTGAGGAAATCAGTGTTCCCACCAGTATTTAACTGGTATGTTCTATCTAACTTAACACCCCTGTTTTTGAACAACTGTGTCAAGGTCCTATGTGTTATGGTGGCTCCTATCTGGGCTTTTATATCATCCCCGATTATGGGAAGGCCTGCTTTTTCGAAGCGTGAAGCCCAGGTTGGGTTGCTTGCGATGAATACTGGCATGTTATTTATGAATGCAACCCCTGCTTTGAGCGCGCATTCAGCATAGTAGCGTGTGGCTTCCTCAGAGCCGACTGGAAGATAATTTAAGAGTATTTCGGCTCCGCTGTCTTCTAGGACTTCCACAACATCTGCTGGTTCCTTGTCTGCAACTGAAAAGGTGTATTTTTCATCATATTCTTTCATGTGGGGTGCCACACCATCGAGCACTGGCCCCATTGAGACCTTGACGTCCATCCATGGTATGTTTTCACAGAATATTTTTGTGCAATTTGGAGGGGCGAATATTGCTTCGCTCAAATCTTTCCCCACTTTTCTCTTGTCGATGTCAAATGCGGCTACTACTTCTATGTCACTGGGTTTGTAGCCGCCTATGTCCCAGTGCATTAATCCTATGGCATCTTTTTCATCCTTCTCACTATAATAGTATATTCCTTGGATTAAAGAGCTTGTACAATTCCCCACGCCTATAATAGCGATTTTTATCTTACCCAATTATAACACCTTCTCAAACAAGTTCAAGGTTTATCTTGGTTAGAGTGATCAACTACTAATAATCATACGTATTTCGATTATTAAATCTTTCGCTTAAATAATGTGGGCCTCTGATCCCCCCCATTTCGATGTATAATATTGGAAGTTTCTTGAGATTCCAATGCCAAGCTTTGGATGCAAATGGATATGTGATAAGATCCTATACAAGTTTGGGCGTCCTACTTATAATTCTTGTATTTGGGGGGGATGGACAACACTTTGAAGGTCTATATTCTTTCTTTGGATTCTTCTCTATTATTTATATTGTTACTCTGAGTAGTAGGAAGATTAGCCAGAATATCATAAGGGTTCTGCTGGTCCATTTTGGATGTTTTTCTAGGATTTGCTTGTTGAATTTCCAAGTTAATATTATTATAACTAGGAGTATAATGTTTTGGATGTTTGCGAGTATGTTGAGTGGGTTTTGGATGTAGTGTAAACCCCACATTATCGTGGTTAATATTATGCCTGTCCAGCTGATCATTATAAGCCTTTTTGTGTTAGTGTTTTTCTCGGTGAAATTTAAGGATATGAAGGTGCCCATTGCTAGTATAATACCAAGGAATTGTAGGAACAATTCAGCTACAGGTACGTTGAATATTTCTGCTTTTAATATTGGTAGGAGTATGATGGATTTAAGGGCCTCGTCAGCTGGGAATGATTCTATGTCACCGACTGCAAGGGCATATTTGCCCTGGTTTTCCCTGTTGAATACCATTATATAATATTTTCCAGCCGGTAGTGTTTCATTAAATTCCGGGCCTTTAAGGTAATAGTCGCCCCCGAACTCTTCAAAATAGGACTCCCAGTTATCGGGGCCTAGTTCTTTTATGGTTTTGCCTTTACTGTCTATTATCTTGGCTGATACGAGTTTATCCTCCCCTGGATTATCCGGTACTAAGATGTTAACATATAATCTGAACTCTTTGGGAGATTCTATCATATAATAGACTGGTTTGCCCTGGAGCTGGCCATAGAATGCCTGTGAAATCTCCGGGTTTTTTATGATTATGGGATTGTCTATTGGTGCGTTTGATGGTGTAAGCCGTGGCTGATGAGCAACCACAACACCTACTAGACAGAGAATAGCTAATATAAAAAATAAAACCTTGGATTTCATAGGATAGTTTTTCTGTTTTTTATTCTTATTAAATTTTTATCCTGGTCCCTGTATGTAGAGGCTTTATATTGTCTAGTCTTTCAAGTATTTTGTAGGCTTTTTTTGATGTGCAATGGCCGGTGTAGATTTCCTCTATTTCCTCGAATTTTTCAAGCAGACCCTTGGCTTCTTTGGCTTTTATATGGAATCCTCCTATAAGGGCTTTTATGGGTTTGTTATATCTTCTCTTCACGTTCTCTATTATGTTAAGGATGCCGCGATGTGAGCATCCAGTTAAAACGATCAGACCATCAGCTCTTTCTATTACTAGGATTATCTCATCCCTGAAATCGTCAAGGACTAGCCTGTCACCTGACATCTTATAGAGTTTGTTGTTTCCTTCTGGGGTGGGGAAAAACTTTTGGATATTAGTTAGTATTTTACAATCTCTGGTTATTTTAGTGTCTTTTTTCAATTTTTTTATCCGAGGGTTATCTTTCAAGCTCTCATCTAGGCCAATATAACGCCAGGATCCATTGTCGTTCGCATAGCGTCTGGAAAAAGCACTATCCCCCACGTAAATCTTTGCTATCTTATTCTCCTTTAGGAAGTATGGGAGGCCGCCGCCATGGTCATAGTGTCCATGTGATATGAGGGCATATTTTATCTTGGATATGTCTATTTTGAGCTTCTGGGCATTTTCAATGAATGAATTGCTTTGACCCATATCAAATAGTAGATTTTTGTTTATGTGGAGGGATAACCCATGTTCGGCTTTTAGGGGGCCGGTGTCTTCTATTAGGCATGTTATCATCATATTTTTTCGCCTTTGTCGAGTTGGTTTAGGATTTTGTCGATTTTCTTTTGAACGTCTGTTATACTATCCTCGGTGTTTATGATGTGCCAGTTTTTGGCTAGTTTTAGGGCTTTTTCGCGGACGCGTTTAAGGTCTTCAAGGTTTTCGAACATTTCGTGTTCGTCCCTTTCTTGTAGGCGTCTTAGTGATTCTTTGGGTGAAACGTCAAGAAAAAACATATATTTTGTAGTGGGGAATACCAGGGAGAAGATGTGGTATAGTATCCAGGCTATTTTTGGGGGTAGGTATGCTACTCCCATAAGGTATCTTACGAATATTAGGGTGTCAGCTTCTTTTGAGTGATAGTATAAGTGGAGTGATCTTATAACATCTAGGGCGTAGTATATGCTTGCTTTTAGGTGATTTATTTTACCCTTTTTAAGCAGGGCCTTTTTAGCTTTTAGACCATAGGGGTTGTCGTCTTCTGGATGCGACCGGTATATGACTTTTTCTCCCAGGTTTTCATATCTTTTTTTTATGAGTTTTGCGTGCGTGTCTTTTCCGGCGCCGTCTAATCCGTCGATGACTATGAATCTCATAATGCACACCCTAATAGGTAGATTGTCACTGCGCCGATGCATGCTGTTATGTTGTCAAGTCCTTTTGGTGTGGCGCCTTCTATGATGGTGGCTGTGGCTGCTATGGCAGCTATTAGGGGCCAGTTTATTGGTTGATTGTAGTAGATGAAGATGATGGGTAAAGTGACTAGTAGGGTGATGAGCATTGAGAGGGATCCTTCAACACTTTTAGGGTCTCCTAGGATGTTATATTTTCTTTTCCCATATTTTTCGCCTATTAGTGATGCTAGACCGTCACCATAAGACATTGCAGCGATACCAATTGCGATTATCCCTGGTTGGTTGAAGAATAGTAGGGCGAGTAGAGTCCATGAAATGGAATAGTATACGAGTCCAAGACCATGACCATAAGAAGAAACTTTATGTTCTAGTTTGAGTGGTGAATATGGACTTAAAAGGAATGTTAGGGGTATGAAGGGTGCTGCTGCAAGGAATGTCATAACCCACCATGTTTTAAATACTGGTAATATAAAGATGATGTTTCCGACCATTATATGTACAAATTTCCGACTAACATTTGGATTTTGAAGGTTCCCCCCTATAAATAATACAATCGCAACATAGCTATATACTAATAGTAGTCCAAGAATGTCATTGCCTATCATAATTAAGTGTGAAGCTTATTAGAGTATATTTGACTTTTGGTATGGTGGAGGATAATGAAAGCTTATATAGAAATATTAAGGCCGGTTAATGCAATTATGGCAGTGGTTTCAGTTATTTTAATGGCCCTTATAACATGGAAATTCAATATAGACGTTCTAATGGCGGGTATAATCGTTTTCATGGCCACAGGAGCTGGTAACACAATCAATGATTATTTTGATTATGAGATAGATGCTATAAACAGGCCTGAGAGGCCTATACCATCTGGACGTGTTAGTAGAAGGGCTGCTGGGGTCTATTCACTTGTACTTTTTGTTTTTGCATCGGTACTCGGTTTTTGTCTTGGTTTACTTCCTGGAATTATAGTGGTTGGAAGCTCCCTTCTCATGATATATTATGCTTACACTCTTAAAAGGAAATGTATCATTGGCAACCTTGCAATATCATTCCTCACAGGCCTAAGTTTCATATTCGGTGGCGTGGTAGTGGGTGAAATTGTTATAGGGGCTTATATAGGTTTTTATGCTTTTCTCATGACAATGGCGAGGGAAATAATCAAGGACATGGAGGACATAGAAGGGGACCAGATACAAGGAGCCGCCACACTCCCAATAAGATACGGGCAGAGAATCTCAAGTATAATAGCCGCAATTTTCATGTTTATCGCTAGTCTAACAAGTCCCATACTATATATCATAGATGTGTTCAGCATCCTTTACATCCCAGTTTTATCATTAGCAATAATAGTATTCCTTAGGGGCGCATTCAAGATTTTAGCAGATCCCAGAAGAGAAACCGCCGGGAAGGTTTCAAAACAGATAAAAATTGGGATGAGCATAACCTTCATAGCATTTGCACTGGGAAGCAAAACATTAACAAAAATAGTATTGGGATTATAGCCACGGAAAAAGATTAATATATGTGAAAATAGTAGATGGAGTAAGGGTTTTTAAGGAGTCTATTTCACCCCCTCTAAAATCCTTATTTTTATACTCCTTAAACCCCCACAATTATTTTCCACTTTTTATACCGATTATATCAACAACATCTACGAGTTTCCAGACATAGGATCTCTCCATTTTAACAATACATGCCAGAGGATCTTCTGGAGAATGACCCAAAGCCTTAAGCACATTCTTAGAAAGATTTTTTTCCTTGATCATATCCGCAAACATCCCCCTTACCCTCTTCTTTTCATCCTCATCTGTAACTTGGACTATCTGGCCCTGAAGGGTTACAAACTTATAACTTGAAAGGTCTGGTTCGAACTCTTCTATTTCAACTGCAACATATGGATTGTCCTTTAAAAGTTCTATTTTACGGCCATATTTAGTTGACAAAAAGTAGAGGTGTTCACCATCAAACACATAAAGGAATGGTGCTATATATGGATATTCTCCACTAAAGGCTATCCTACTGATAAATTTCTCCCCTATAAACTCATCATATTCTTCCTTTGTCATTAAAGGTATTTTAACAATCCCCATAACCTAAACCTCCTTTTTTTTATCCTTGTATGATGGGATAACCTTTCTTTATCCAGGCGGTTATCCCTCCAAGGACAGTTTTCACATCATATCCCTCCATTTTAAGCAGGCTTGCTGCTATAGTTGACTTATAACCTGAATCGCAATATACAACCACATTATCAGGTATGTTTTCCAGGTTTTCTGGGATGTCACCGAGCCAACAATGCCTGGAACCTTCTATATAAAATTTCTCACGATCCGCATGTTTTCTAACATCGAGAAGGATGAAATCACCATCATCGACTTGGGATTTTAGCTGGTCTACAGTCCATGCCTCTAGACTTTCACATTCCATCCCGGAAATATACCATGTTGGGAAACCACCCTGGAGATAACCATACTTGTTATCGTATCCCAGTCTTATAAGGGATCTTCTCACAGGATCATTTAATCCATCCTCATCTACTATGATTATTGGATTATCATAGTCTAGGAAGTATCCTGCGAATGCGGCGAAACCACCACTCCAAATATTCAAGCTACCTGGGATGTGACCTCCGCAGAAACTTGTCGGATTCCTAACATCCACCAGTTGGGCCCCTTCTTTTATCATCTCATTGAATTCTGTGACATTTAGGGGTTCTAGGTGCGGGTTTTCTAGTGGGGCTCCTTCGAGGTTGTTTTTTTCCATTCTCTTGAAGTATGGTGGAGTGTAAAGTTTTTCTTTCTTTTTATGTTCTATGAAGCTTTCTTTATCTAATTTTAAGAGTGGATTTGTTATTTTTTCATATCCTATGGTTGTGAGGTCTTGGTCGTTTATCTGGGCGCCGCAAATGGAACCTGCGCCATGGGCAGGGCAGAGTATAACATGATCACCTAAGGGTAAGATTTTTTCATGTATGCTCTCATAGAGCAGACTTGCGGTTTCAGGTATTTTCTCTTTCCCAAAAAAGTCGACTCTTCCAACTTCTCCTGGGAAGAGCACATCACCAACAAATATTATCATGGGTTTGTCTGTGGTTTTATCCCTCACGAGGATGGATATGCTCTCATATGTATGCCCTGGAGTCTCTAAGACTTCAAGTTCTAGGGAGCCTAGTTTGAATGTGTCTCCTTCGATTACTTTGGTCCCGTATTTGAAGTTTAGTTTGCTTCCGTGTAGTATTTCGGCGTCAACATATTTTGCAAGTTCTAGGGAGCCTATGGTATAATCTTCGTTTCTGTGGGTTTCGAATATGTAACGGATGCTTATATCATGTTTTCTTGCAAGTTTTAGGTAGATGTCAATGTCTCTTCTAGGGTCTATGATAGCGGCTTCGCCTTCTGATCCTAAAAAATAGGAGTTGTGTGATATTCCCTCGGATTTTATTATCTCAAATATCATTATTTTCAGCCCCTCAATGGTATGGAAATTTGAGTTTGATTTTAACCCCTTTTTCTCCTTTTATTTTTATTTCACCGTCAAGTTGTCTTGTTAGGGTGTAGATTATTCTCATACCCATACCTTCACATTCTTCTGGTTTGAATCCTTCTGGGAATCCGACACCATCATCGGCTATGATAAGATTTAAGGAATCTCCACTTTTGTATGCTTTTATTGTGATTGTCCCTTTCTTGTCTGGGAAAGCGTATTTCATGGAGTTTGTAAGGGCTTCGTTTATTATAAGTCCGCAGGGGATGGCCTGGTTTATGTTGAGTTTTATGTCTTGGATTTGGCAGTTGAATTTTATTTTTGGGAGTTTGTATGTTGCTTTTAGTTCTGAGATGATGTCTTTTAGGTAATCTTTGAGGTTTATGGAGGTTAGGTCTTCTGATTGGTAGATTTTTTCATGGACTCGTGCAATTGCTCTTATCCTGTTTGTTGTTTCTTTGAGTAGTTTTCTGTCTTCTTTTTGGAATTGTTTTTCTTGGAGGTTTATGAGGCTTATTATGAGTTGGAGGTTGTTTTTGACGCGGTGGTGTAGTTCTAGGAGGAGTGCGTCTTTTTCTTTTAGGGCTTTTTTGAGGGATTTTTCATATTCTTTGATTTTTGTTATGTCGCGTAGGGATATTAGGGTGCATTCTTCGTCTTCCCAGTATGTTTTGGCGGTTCTTATTTCGGCGGTTTTCAGGTTGCCATTTGCATCTATGGTTTGGATTTCTTCTGTGATGTTGGGTTTTATTGGCATTCCTATATTTTCTCCTATGATTTCACTTTTTTCCCATCCAAAGTATTTTAGGGCTTGGTGGTTTGCATAGTATACTTTCCCTGTTTTGTTAACGATGAATATGCTCTCTGGACTGTTATCAACGATGTTGATGAAATTTTTCGTCAATTTACTTAGTTTTTCTTCAAATTTTTTACTTTCAGTTATATCCATTATTATGGATGCCACACCTTTTTTACCGATGGGTATCTCCACGGGAAACTTACGTATATGATAATATCTGCCCTTGATTTTCCTTTCAATGGCTATATCATCACCTTTTAATGGTATTTCATCCAAATCTCCAAATATGGCTGCTGTTTCCCCGTTAAATATTTCATTGACGGTTTTGCCGAGTATTTCGGATTCTTTTTTCCCAGCGAACCTGCAAAATTTATCGTTCACGAGGAAATACCTTAAATCAGAATCTTTAACAGACACAATAGCCGGAACATTAGCAATAAAACTCTTAAATAATCTTGTGAACATTTCAACAGATTCTATAAACTCATTTTCACGTCTTATATTCCTAAGCCAATTTTCAACCTCTGCACGGCCGGGATCGCCTTCAAGAAAAATCCTGGGAGGTATATAATAGAAATTCCTGTAAATTTTACCCTTCCATATTAGGATAGGATGGGTCATTATAACCCCTTTAAGGATTTCTGGTTCAAAAGCAGACCTTTCATATTGACAAATAGCCAAGCACTCTGCCTTTGGAAAGAACCTGTTAAGTTTAGCCTCATATTCTATCAGCTTTTCACTCCCAGGCTTACCCTTCAAAATCCAGGTCATCTCTCCAGTGACCCGGAGGGCGGAATAACCTTCATCTAGGGCTTTTTCTGTTTCCTTTTCTAGGAGTTTTATCATGGCATCAGGGTCGAAGGATCCGCCACGGGTATATGCTTCATCCTCTGATAATATTTCAAATTGCCCTTTAAGCTTTTCAGGGTCGAATCCTCTCTTTTTGAGAAGTTTTTTTATGGTCTCGCTCTTATGCCTGTCAGTTATATAAATACATTTATCATTACCTTTTAATCCTTCTACTAGGAATGGTATGATAGTGGATTCCCATTCTCTTTCATCTTCATAAATTAAACAGATGTGGTCATGGACTTTCATGTCCTTTATTAATGATCTAGCGTTCCCTTTCAAAGTTGACACCCTATAAATTTTAAGAGCGCCTTAGTATCGGAAAGATCACCTATAGGCCTCCTTCTAGGCTCGGGTTTTATCCTTTCAAGGGTGGGTATGGCGATAAGATGATTCTCACGGGCCAAATCCGGATTTTCACTAACATCCACAATCTCAAGTTTAATATTCACCCTATCCTGGAGTTGATTGAGGGTTTGGATAGCTGCCTTTGCATAAGGATTTTTTCGAGTCACATATAATCTTAGGATTACCTCATCCAAAACTTACTCTCCCCCCAAAATCTTTATACCCTTACTGGTTAATTTGAATTCTACAGGTTTTTTGGAATGTTTAAGGCCGCGACTTTTAAGCACCCTTAAAATATTAGCATAATATCCCCCTTTTTCTACTTGTTGGAGTATAACCCAAGTATCTATGAGAGAGGACAAGTGTATTTCTGTAGTTGTCAAGGGCGAACCACCTTCTGTAAGGTATGTTAAGATAGAGGTTATCTTACGATTCTTCAAGAAATCTGTGAACCTTACAAAAAGGTCTTTCACACCAAAACCGGCCTCTGTAAGCGAGGATATAGGATCTATTATAACATGGTCTGGTTCGAATTCACGTACAAGATCCTGCATAGCCGTCAAATGAGCTTCTAGGCCCAATGTAGTGGGTCTTTCAGAATGGATCAGGAGATTGTGACTACTAAACTTTTCAAGATCTATCCCAACAGAGGCCATGTTACGGATTATCTGATCCGCAGGCTCCTCATTAGCAAATAAAAGACACCTTTCACCCCTCTCACAGGCTTCATAGGCAAATTTGGCCACAAAACTTGTTTTACCAGTCCCACTAGTCCCTGAGATAAGCACAGACGACCACTGATAAAATCCGCCTCCAAGTATATTGTCAAGTTCAGGGATACCACTTGACACAATCCTACGACTCACAGTATAATCAAGTCTAAGAGATGTTATAGGGAACAATGACAAACCCTTTGAATTTATGAGCATCGGATACTCGTTCAAACCATGCTCAGAACCCCTATACTTTTTTATTGTCATATACCGGGTGCCAATATGATCCTTATAACGATGTTTAAGATGGATAACACAATCTGATACATACTCCTCAAGGCCATGGGCCGCCCCACCATAAGGATTTTCACCAGTTGTAAACACACTTGTAAGTCCCCTGCTATTCAACCATTCTATAAGTTGTAAAAGCTCGGACCTTATGATCGCTTTCTTTTCAAAGTGTGAAAATAGGTTATCGACCTTGTCAAGCACTATCCTTTTAGCACCCACCCTCTTTATAGCATCATCAAGACGCATGAACAAAGCCTCTAAACTATAATCACCACTCTCAAAACCGTTAGTAGAAGAAAAATCCTCTATAAAAATCCTATTCTCCCTGATAAGCTCCCTGAGCAAATCATCAGATCTGAAATTTTCAATAATATTATCCTCACTCTCTTCAAAACTTACCATCACACCAGACTCATCATAAACACTAGCACCATTAACCAGAAACTCCATGGCAAAAAACGTTTTACCCGTACCAGGACCGCCAAAAACAAGAGTATTACGGCCACGAGGCAAACCACCCCTGGTAATAATATCAACACCCCAAATACCAGTCGGAGTCTTATCAACAAGCCTAGGAGACTCTCTCATAAAAATCCACCCCCAAAGTGAAAGACCAACTAAAAAAAGTTATTACCAACAATTCATAATAAATCTTTCTGATAGAATAATCCCCATAGGGAACAAAAAAAAGAGGATAGTTTTAACACTCCGGGGGGTGGCCATGGATTACATCATCGAAACAGAAAAAATAACCAAAAAATATGACAACTTCACAGCAGTGGACAAAGTAGACTTGAAAGTACCAGAGAAGGACATCTACGCGATACTAGGACCCAACGGGGCCGGTAAAACAACCCTAATATCAATGTTGTGCACAATACTCAAGCCAACAAGCGGCACGGCGAAAGTGAACGGACACGACGTCATCAAGGAACCAGAGAAGGTAAGAGCATCCATAGGCATAGTATTCCAATCCAGGGCACTCGATGACATGCTAACAGGAAGAGAACACCTAGAAATGCACGCAGCATTATACGGAGTCCCCAAGAGAATAAGGGAAAAAAGGATAGAGGAAGTGCTAGAACTGATAGCCCTCGGAGAAAAAGCCGACGAATACGTTAAAACATACTCAGGCGGCATGAAACGCAGACTAGAAATAGGAAGAGGACTCATACACCACCCAAGGGTCCTATTCCTAGATGAGCCAACACTAGGCTTGGATCCCCAGACACGCGAAAGCATCTGGAAATACATAAAACAACTCAACAGAGAAGAAAAGGTAACAGTACTACTCACAACACACTATATGGAAGAAGCCGACAAACTCTGCGACAAAGTAGCCATAATGAACCGTGGAAAAATCATAAAAGCAGACACACCAGCAAAACTCAAAAGAGAACTAAAAGCAGACACAATAAAAGTAAAGGTAGAAAGGCCCAGGGAATTTGTAGAGAAAGTCCAAGGATTACCTGGGGTGAAAGAAGCTTACAACACACAAGATATAGTGAAATTGTTAGTAGAGAGGGGTGAAAACCTCATACCGGAGATAGTGAACTTCGCAACACAAAACAATTTCAACATAAGATCAGTAGAACTGGAACATCCAACACTAGAAGATGTATTCATAAAATACACAGGAAACAAAATAACAGAAACATAAAATGGGGGATAAGAAAAATTTAACCTAGAGGGCAGCGAATATGGGCGAAATAGAGGGAATATACACCATATGGTTAAGGGAGATGAAAAGATTCCTACGCTACAGATCCAGGATAGTCACTTCCATCGTAACTCCACTGCTCTGGCTAATCATATTCGGAACCGGGCTTGGAGCTTCAATAAGATTCGCAGCAGTCCCGGGAGGCTACAGAGCATTCATCTACCCAGGGATAATAGGCCAAACCATACTATTTACAAGCATATTCTCAGGAGTTTCAGTAATAATAGACAGACAGTATGGTTTCCTCAAAGAGATACTGGTAGCGCCGATATCAAGACCATCAATAGTCTTTGGAAAAGCTTTGGGTATAAGCACGGCCTCAATGATACAAGCAGCCATCCTACTAGTGCTATCATTCATAGTAGGAGTCACCATGTCACCTTTATGTTTCATTGTTAGCATGATAATAGCCCTAATAGTATCCATGGGCCTTGGAGGTCTTGGACTTGTAATAGCAGCATTCACAGATAGCATGGAAGGGTTTAACCTCATAATGAGCTTCATAGTGCTGCCTATATTCCTCCTTAGCGGAGCCTTATTCCCAATTACAGGACTTCCAAGCTGGCTTCAAGGCGCAGTATATATTAATCCACTTACATATGCAGTTGACGCTTTAAGATTCACCATACTTAGAAGATCTGTGCTCCCTCTTGAAGTGAACTTGGTTGTGATCACGGTATTTGCAATAATCACAGTCTTTGCAGCCGCATTCTTATTCAACACAAAGGAACAAAATCTAATGTAGATACTGATTTTAATTTGGATTATTTTGAGTTTATCGTTAGGAGTTTTCACATCATTGAAATTGGACGGAGTTTAAAAGGGCATTTTTTAGAACTATGCTCTTATTTTTTGGAATGGCCCAATAATTTTATATAAGGATTGATTTTCTATTCCAATACTTATAAATGCATCATGTAAACCGCAGAGTAAAATTTATATATAATAAATGTTTACATTAGAACAAGAAATACTAATCAATAATGGGGAGTGATTTCTAAATTAGAAGGGAAGTTGAACTGTAAAAAAGGTATCAAATGGTGGTGTTATAAGGTAAAATAGGATTTAGATCGAGAAGAGGTAATAAAATGCGATTATTGCTTAAGTTCAAACCCATGGAAGATTTTGAATATTATGAGATAAACAATTACACACTTCAAGGCTTCGTTTATTCATTGCTGAAAAATAGCAATTATAGCCATTATCACAATACATGGGGGTTTAAATATTTCTGCTTCTCCAATATTTTTCCTGTTTCAGATTTTATAACAGATGAAATAAAAAATTTGATAATTTCATCACCAAATCCTAGAATCATAAGAGAAATTGAAAAACAGTTAAAAAAACCAAAAAAATATTACATTGGCAAATACCCCATAGAAATAGACTCAGTAAAAGTGTTTAAGCCAAGATTAAAAAGGAGTTTTATAACAACCACTCCCATTGTCTTGTACAAAAATAATAGAAAAAATATTTATTATTCAATCAAAAAGGCACATGATTTTCAATTTTTTTTAGACAGGCTAAAAGAAAACGCTCTTAAAAAATACAACGCCTTCTATGATGAAAACTATTATTTTGATGGGAACATTTTCGATAAATTTGAATTTAACCGTGAAGTGGCTGTAAGAATAAAAAAAGGAGGAAAAATGTTTATAATTATAGGCACGCTCTGGAAGAATCTCGAGAAATTTAACATGGAAAATAAAAAGTTCTACCGATTCATTTTAGATTGTGGACTCGGAGAAAAAAACTCACTAGGCTTTGGAATGTTAAATACAAGGGAAGTGATGAAATGCTAAGTTTAAATTTTGAAAAAAGAGACTTTTTATATGATAATGGTCTTGTTAATATTTTTTCAGAAATGGAAAGACACAAAGAGTTTAAAAAATTAGAAGATAACAATTTGAAGTATAAAGATTCCGAAATAAGTTTAAATAGTTTAAATTTGAATTTTACAGGTTATAGAAAGGATTTAGAGGAAATATATTTCATTTTGAGAAGTTTCTATTATGCAAGAGTATTTGAAGAAACGAAAAATTATAAACCATATTATGATCCTGAAAAGGATAAGGTGATTATAGGACCTAAATTAAATGTTAAACCATTTCTTCAACGATCAGAAAGAACAAAAGATCTACTCCCAAGAGTTGATGTTCCAAAAAGTAAGTTGGAGGAACTTAAAAAAGAAGAAGAGATCCTAAAATTGCAATCTGACAAAAATGTAAGCGGTAAATTGCAATATGGAAAGCAGTCAAAAGTTAATGTTTATCTAAAACCTCAAAGGCTTGGGGAAAATATCTCTGGAAGAATAAAAAAACTTCTCAAGGGGGAAAGGTGTATTCTTTGTGGATTCGACTATTCAAGATACATTGATGATTCCAATAAGGAAAAAACTTTTTCAATATTATCCACAAACCTAATCTTTGATTTTGGAACTGGGGATACCCTCCCATCATTCAGGGACCATAGAAACAAAAAGGATATGCCAATATGTTTCATGTGCGATCTTATATATAGATATGGAATGATGGACAATTATTTCCTCAACAATAACCTCTTTATAATTTCAGCCCCTTCACTTCCACTTTTATATAAAATAAAAAATGTTCTCCTAATAGATTCGGAGTATAAAGAGAACATTAAAAGGAATATCAAAACTAATTTCATAGAGGATAAGGACTTTTTCACAACTGATATTTATTCAACTTTACTTTTACTTCTTTATAAAATTAAATCAGAAATTTTAGAAAGAGACGAACTTAAACTCTTGAACATATTCTATTTTACTGTAAATTCAAGGGGCGTTGATGATTTGAAAAATTATAACAGAATGTCATATATAATCAAGTTTTTTGATGAACTCAAAGACTTGATTACAAACAATGGACGTCCTTTTTTATATTCTCTCATTAATTATGCATCATATAAAGGCATGAAAGATTCTAAGACCAAAAATTTACCACGTGAGGAACTATCCAAAAATATATTATATAGTTTGCCTATTGACCCTGTTTTAATGGATCTTTCTTATAATAATCTTTCTATCAACAATCCTTCAACTCTCAATTCACAACTTCTTTTCGAATTTTTTGAAAAATATTTGGAGGTAACTGGAATGAATGAATTAAAAGAAATCCATGAAATATGCATGTTAGTAGGGGACCGAATAGGATATTTCGCAGGAGAAACAGACAATAAATCCATACTATATTCTATAAGGGAAATAGGAAACATGGAAGGTCTAACAGAATTTTTCAAGGATTTAGAATATGAGATAGTAAAAGAAAAAGCAGGCGCAATTTGGAGTTCGAAACCTAAAGGGAAAGATGAAACATATTTTTCCTTGATAAAAAGAATTCTCCAAAAGTCGCAAGACAAAAAGAATATAACTCTGATACGCAATTATTTGGCAATATATGCAATACAAAAGTACCTGTCAACAAAATACGCCAAAACTAAAGGAGGTGCTTAAAATGAGAAAATTTGCAAATATAGGATACATCACAAAAGTAAACATAGACAATTTGAATAGTAGTGAAAACCCTGGAAATTTAATAGTCTTAAAGAAAGTGCAGGATTACCAAGGAAATTATTACCCTTATGTATCTGGACAAGCTTTACGATATTATCTCAAAGAGACCATGAACCAACTGGGGATGGACCTAACAAAACTTGATAAAAATGGTGAATATATAATAGAAACTGATTCCAAGGATCCCCAAGAAAGATACCGAGAAATTATTAAAAGACATCCAGACCTCGATATTTTCGGATTCATGGAAGCAGAGAAAGGTAAAGGAAAAATGGCTCTTAGAAGATGGTCTCCAGTTAAAGTTTCGCCACTTATAAGTATTTTCCCATGGAATGGCAATAGTGACATGTTAACAAGGAAAAAAGAGGGGCAAGAAGGCGGTGATCTCGTTAAAGTAGAAGTTAACACGTTTAATTTCATGAGAGGAACCATAGTTATCGACGCCAGTTCAATTGGCTCCATAGTAGATGAGCTAAATTATAACATGGAACCAGTTATTGATAATGAAGAAAAAGCAATGAGAATAAGCTATTTTTTAGATTCTCTCAAAAGTATCGATGGAGGCTCAAAAAGGGCAAGATTGTTAGATGATCTAACCCCCAAATTTGTAATAGTCACAAAGCAAAAGGCGGGAACCCCCATATTCTTAAATGCACTCGACATGGATTTCGAAAATAACATAAAAATAGATCTTTTAAACGAAGTCCTTACAGAATTCAACGATATCATCGAAGATTACTGTGTGGGTATAAGATCCGGAATATTTGCAAATGAAGAAGAAATAAAAGACACATTCAGTGACAAAGTAACAAGTATTAACAAAGCCTTAGATAATGTCAAAGAATGGCTATGCTAGGTGTAATAAATGGAAGCTGTGAAATTCACAGTAGAAGGCCTAATAAATTCATTCAGGATGCCTCAGACATCAATATACCAGCTAACTTACTTATCACCTACTAGGACACAAATCATAGGAATGATTACCAATATAATGGGCAAAAATGAGCAGGAATACTATGAACTACTCAAAAAAGTGAAAGTGGGAATAATCCCACTTTACATCAATTCAATTTTTAATGATGCATGGACTTTTAAAAAATGGAAGAGTGCGGGTTTTGGAAGAGACATACTACAAAGAGAAAAAATTTATCATGGCAAATATCTCATCTACTTAACCGCAAAAAAGTCCCTCCTTGAAGAAATTTTTAATTCTCTAAAAAAACCTTGTAGAATACCCAGTTTAGGAATGGATGATGAACTCGTGATTCTCAAAAACGTAAAGAGAACTGTTCTAGAGGCAGATAATAGTAACATTGTACACAGTGTTTTCAGATTCGATGAAGGCATGGAATTTAATTCCAAAGTACTCAAACTTGAGAAGAATATCCAGATATTCCCTCCACGTATCGTTACAATTAACAGAGATTTCAAAAGTAGTTTACCAAGAAAACCAACAGATTTCATTCAGATTGTAGAATTCTTAGGATTATATTTTGAAACCAATGTCACGAAGAAAATTTATCATGACAATGAAAATGGGTTCAACATAGAATTCATATAGGAGATGCCATGCTCTCACTAAAAGATTTTGTTAAAGATTACAAAGACAAATTTAAAGAAATTTACAAAAGAGATCCCAAATTCTTTGAATCTAATTTAATAGCGAAAACAGATACGGCTGATTACAGTTTAGAAGCACATACAAAAAATGCTTTAAAGGAACTTAAAAAATTTATAACAGAGAACAATGAAATTTTTAAAATGTTCTCAACAAAACATGATGTCAAAGAGCAAACACTCTATGATATATTGTTTTTTTCTGTTTTCTTTCATGATATAGGTAAAGGTACTCTTGAATTTTATGAAGATAAGCTACTTAGGAAGAGGAAATCATATCATCCTTTATATTCCATTTATTTTACACAAGGATTATCAATTCCAAGGATCGATGATGTTGATTATGTAACACTTTCAGTTTTAACTCATCACACCCTACTCCATAAAGATATATATGGAACAGAAAAATTCCAACAGATAAGAGCTCCAAATTTTTTCAAAGAAACATTCAAATTTGCAGAAAAATATGACGAATACTATAGGGACTTTTTTGGATTTGAATTTCCATATAAACTCAAATTTGAATTACCCTCTAAAAATCCATATAATATTCTGAGAGAGGATTTTTCATGGGGATTTTCTGGTAAGGGAATAATTGACGCCCTTAATGCTATTCTCAGTAGAAGCGATAAATCTTCCAAAAAGAAAATCAAGGAAATCTATGGGTTTGTAACAGGTAACCTTATACGGGGTGACTGGCTCTCCAGCGGACTAAATAATCCAAACTTTCCGAAGATGACAAAGGGGGATTTATTAAAGAAACTTAAATGGAGAGCGAGAAAAAAAGGCATTTCTTTCCAAGGTTTGAAAAAATTTCAAAAAGTAGCATCTAAAAAACAAGGAAATGTTATTATTAAGATACCTACAGGAGAAGGCAAAACTGAAGCAGCACTTTTATGGGCGTTAAATAATATTAAAAACAAGCATACAAAGGTAATATATACCATGCCAACGCAAGTTACAAGTAATTCCATGTACAAACGCTTTAAGGACTATTTTGGTAATGATTATGTTGGTATACTCCATGGTGCTTCTTCAATAATCCTAGCGGAGGAATATGGTGATGATGAAGAAAAGTTGTGGAGAGAAAAAATTTTAAATAAAACATTTTCAAAACCCATAACTGTTTCAACTTTGGATTCATTTATATTAAGTTTTTTCAACATAAATAAATGGCCCTTGGCGCAATTAAATTTAGAAAATTCCTTACTCATAGTCGATGAAATACATTCTTATGATTTTAAAATGATAGGGGTTCTTAGGAGGATATTGTTAGAATTAAACACAAAGGGCTGTAATTTTGCTTTGATGAGCGCCACATTCCCCGAATTATTGGAAAAACACCTCCTGAAAGGTATAAATTATTCAAAGATCACGCAAAAGGATCTATTTGAACCAGCACCCGTTAAATTAGAAATAGGAGCAGATGGTATTTCAGATAAAATAAATCAAATTATCGATTTTTATCAGAAAAGAAAAAAAGTACTTGTTGTAACGAATACTATTGAAAAGTCAAAAGAAATCTACAATAACCTCAAGAAAACAAACGAGTTTAAAACTAATAATCATCCAGATAAACATTCAAATTTGATATTATATCATTCACAATTCGTTAAAAAGGACAGGAAGTTGAAAGAAAGCGAAATAGAAGAAAAAGATGGATGGAAAGACAGAGGTCTGGTATTAGTTGCGACGCAAGTCGTGGAAATATCACTTGACATAAACTTTGATGTGATGTTTACAGAATTGGCACCTATTGATGCACTAGTACAAAGAATAGGGAGAATTAACAGAAGAAAGGACGAAATACAAGGGAATGTATTCATATCTACAGATATAGAAGCTGTCTCAGATAGTGGTAGATGGTCGTATCCATATAGAATGGAAATAATTGAGTTTTCCGAAAAAATTCTAGAACCTGGAAGTCCATCACTTGGTGAGTTATCTGCTTATGTGAACAGGTTATATAAAAGTCTGTTAAATACAGATCAAATATTATTTGAATTCCAAAATAAATTTGAAGATGGTTTCAAAAAATATGATAAGATAATTGAGAGAGGACCTTACACTATAAGATTCAAGACAGAAAACCTTGAAGAGATTTCAAAACTTTTGCAATTACGTGACACGGACGAAAGTTTCGAAACAATAGATGTTATCCCGAAAAAGTTCATTGAGGAGGAAGATAGCCCAGAAAGATTTGAGAATACAGTTGGTATATACAAATGGTTGTTTTTCAAATTGTTAAAGGAGGGTGAAATACATAAAAACAATTTTTACATTTTAGATGGGTTTGATTATAATTATGAAATTGGATTAAAAGCTCTTAAAAAGGATGACTGGCAATTCCTTTAGTGGTATTATGGAACGAATAACTGGAGTGATGGTTCAATATTATATTTCTTGCGAGAGAGAACTCTGGTTTTTCGCAAATCAAATAAACATGAATTATGACAATGAGGATATATTAATTGGACGTATAATCCACGAAAAGAGTTATTCAAGAGAAAGGAAAAATGTGAAATTTGGAGATGTTTCCTTTGATTTTATAAAAGATAAAAATTTGACCGTTTTTGAAATAAAAAAATCAAGTAAACTCACAGAGCCGGTAAAATATCAGTTATATTATTATCTTTGGTATATAAAAAAATTCACAGGAAAAAAACTTAATGGGGTCATAGTCTACCCCAAAGAGAAAAAACGTGAAAGAATAAAATTAACACCCAAAATTGAAGATGAAATCGAGAAAATACTCGTAAAGATTAAAAAAATAATTAAGATGGAAACTCCACCATCTATAAAAGTGAAACCTTACTGTAAGCGCTGTAGTTATCATGAATTTTGTATGGTGTAGGAAAATGAGGGATCCCATTTATATAACATCCAATGGGATATTATCAAGAAAAGGCAACACCTTATATTATATAAATAAGGATATAAAAAAAGCCATACCCATAAATCGCATAAATGAAATAAATTGTTATGGTAAAGTTACTCTTAAATCAGGGGCTTCTTCTCTTTTAATGAAAGAAGGGATTCCAGTAAATTTTTTCAACAAATATGGGTATTACGAAGGTTCGTTGTATCCACGTATCCAACTTAATTCGGGGTTAGTAGTTGTAAAACAAGCAGAACATTACCTCAATGAAGAAAAAAGAACATATATAGCAAAAGAAATAGTTAAAGGCATAAAATACAACATCCTAAAGTCACTAAAATATTATAAGGGCAGGGGAAAGAAAGTCGGAAAATATATTGAAGGCATTGAAAACGAAACACTCAAAAATAAAGATGTTCCACAATTGAGAAGTAGTGAAGGACACATGTGGAATTTATATTACCAAAGCTTCAATAAAATCCTCAAAAACTTCAAAATGGAAAAAAGAGAAATCAGACCACCCACAACTGAATTAAACGCATTAATATCATTTGGAAATTCCTTATTATATGTAAGTACCCTCTCAGAAATTTACCACACATATTTACACCCATCAATAAGCTTTTTACATGAACCCCATGAAAGAAGATTTTCACTTGCACTCGACATCGCCGACATTTATAAACCAATAATCACAGGGAGAATAATTTTCAAATTAGTTAACACAAGAGCAATCACACAAAAAGACTTTAATTATGATATTGGCGTATTCTTAAATGCTCGAGGTAAACAGATTTTATTAAAAGAATACCAAAATAGAATGGAAACCACTATTAAACACCCAAAACTTAATAGAAGAGTTTCCTATAAGTATTTATTGCGCTTAGAATGTTACAAATTGATAAAACATCTACTAGGAGACAAAAAATATGAAAGCTTCAAATCATGGTGGTAGAAATAGATTAAAACATTCATGATTAAACTTAATATTAATAACTCTGTCAGAATTTCAAGATATTCTAAAATTATTTTTTGGATTTGTAAAAATCATCGAGTAGTGATAAAACAGACTAATTCTGAATATGTGCTTATAGATGTTTCAGCACCTTGAATACAGTTATCTTCAAGAGGTACCCTTTTACTCTATGAGACCCCTCCATATCCTCCCCCTCCACCAGTGCACAGATCTATATGCTTTCTATGAAGCCTATTTTTTAAATCTCTTTGAATGATGTAGATACAATTTTGATATTTTCCATATAAAACAATCAAAAATATATAGTTGCATAACAAAAAATACATTGTGAGATCACAATCACTAATTTTACATGAAAAGGTGTATAATATGTATCTCTTAATTGTATATGATGTTGATGCGCGTAAAGTTAATAAAGTCAATAAATTTCTTAAAATGTTCCTACATTGGAGACAAAACTCTGTTTTTGAAGGGGAAGTAAGCAGATCACAATTTACTAATATAAAAAATGAATTAAAAAAGTTAATAAATGAAAAAACAGACTCCGTACTAATTTACAAATTTCCAAACAAAAAATATATTACTCTTCATGTAATTGGACAAGATAAAAACCCAATAGATTTAATATTATAAATACAAAAAGTAATACTACACTATCTTATACATAATTCAAACAAAATTCAAATCTCACCTAGTCAACATTTATAAAATAAAAACGTTATTATATCTTGACTTATACAAAATTAAAAAAGAAGCGTTCTAAAACAAATAGAATTAATATAACCGAAAAAACACCTCGGCTTTGAAATAGACTAAATAGTATGGAAAT